>MDTG01257616.1_pt1 | contig 90069 bp, 84 predicted proteins | sample 811421 | NCBI WGS metagenome assembly MDTG01 (sample SAMN05326645, study PRJNA326480) | marine metagenome | isolation source: seawater | place: Pacific Ocean: South East | collected 2011 | reverse complement strand
TGAAGTCGCCAAACTCCACCTCGATCATACACCTCGGTGACCACCCGGGATTACACCTTCGACGGCGCTGAAATTACACCACGTGCGTGGACGCTACCGTGATGGGTGCATTGGAAAAAGGTTCCAAGGATATGGGCTAAGGACCGCCTCATCGGTTTCTTGGAAAGTGCCGACCGCGTCAGAAATAGCCTTGGGTGGCCGGACGCCAAAATTTCACATTTCTGATATTGGAGTAAAATCATATATATATTTATTATTTCCATGAATTGAAAATAGTAAATTTGTCATTCAATTTGAAAATGACCAAAAAATAGGCGACGCTGACGCAGATGAGAAAATCGGATCATCGCTTCTATGTCCAGCTCGCAGCCAGACAAGCTTCGCCCGACCAGGCGCTCTGAACTCATTGCTTTCCTCGTTCTCGCTTTCGGGGTCTGGCCGTTTATTGCGGTCGGTGTGGTTGGTGGCTTCGGTTTTCTTGTCTGGATGAGCCAGATTGTTCTCGGGCCGCCGGGTCCGCCTACCGGGCTGCATTGAGGCCGCCATGGAAAAGGCCTCCGATCTCTCCAGGCGCAGCTTTCTGACTGGCCACAGGCGTGAGACTGCCGCACCGATTTCCCCGTTCCGGCCGCCCTGGCTCCGTAAAGACGTGGCAAGCGCCTGTACCGGCTGCGGGTCCTGTGCCGACGCTTGCCCCACCGGGGTTATCCGTATCGTCGGTGAAACAGCGACGCTGGATTTCACGCAAGGCGAGTGTACCTTCTGCGGCGCTTGCGCCGAGATCTGCCCGGAAGATCTGTTCGACCTGGCCGTGAAGCCGTTCGATCACGTGGTGGAGATCGCAGGCACGTGCCTGACCTATGCGGGCGTGACCTGTCGGTCCTGTGGCGATGCCTGTCCGGAACTGGCAATCCGCTTTGTCCCTCGCATCGGCGGTCCCTTTCTTCCAGAGGTCGATTCCTCCGCCTGTACGGGCTGTGGAGCCTGCATTGCGCCCTGTCCGGTCGGTGCGACCGGCCTTTCCCCCATGCGCGAGGCCGCCGATGCCTGACAGCCCGACATTCGTGATCTCCAGTGCCGTCGTGACCGCGATGCCGGATCGCGTGGAAGCCGTGCGGGACCGGCTCTCCGAGATGCCCGATATCGAGGTCACCGCTGCCGAGGGAATCAAGCTCGTGATCGTTCTGGAGGGGCGAACGCGGAACACGGTTGGAGGGCGGCTGTCGGAGATTGCGACCCTGGACGGCGTCATCTCCGCAAACATGGTTTTCGAACACGTCGAGGAGGGCACCTCATGAACCTCGAATTGACAAGACGCGACATGATCAGAGCCCAGGCGGCGGGTATCGCTGCTGTCGCGGCCGGCATAAGCCTGCCTGCCGAGGGGCAGCCCGTTCCCGGAGGCGTTGCGGCTCTCGATATCAAGTGGTCGAAGGCGCCTTGCCGGTTCTGCGGAACCGGTTGTGGCGTGATGGTTGGCGTGAAGGAAGGGCAGGTGGTGGCCACGCACGGGGACACCCAGGCTGAGGTCAACCGGGGCCTTAACTGCATCAAGGGCTACTTCCTGTCGAAAATCATGTACGGCGCGGACCGGCTGACGACGCCGCTTCTGCGCAAGAAGAACGGTGTTTATGCCAAGGACGGCGAGTTCGAGCCGGTGTCGTGGGATGAAGCCTTCGACGTGATGGCCGAGAAGGCGAAAGCGGTCCTGAAGGAAAAGGGCCCGGAGGCCGTTGGCATGTTCGGGTCCGGCCAGTGGACGATTTTCGAAGGCTACGCCGCGCAGAAATTCATGAAGGCTGGCCTGCGTTCGAACAACCTGGATCCCAACGCGCGCCACTGCATGGCATCAGCGGCCGTCGCCTTCATGCGTACCTTCGGAATTGACGAGCCGATGGGCTGCTATGACGACTTCGAGCACGCCGACGCCTTTGTGTTGTGGGGCTCGAACATGGCCGAAATGCATCCGATCCTGTGGACGCGACTGGCCGACCGAAGGCTTGGCCACGAACATGTCCGCTGTGCGGTCCTGTCAACCTTCACAAACCGCTCGATGGATCTGGCCGACATTCCGATCGTGTTCAAGCCCGGAACGGATCTCGCGATCCTGAATTTCATCGCCAACCACATCATCCAGACGGGGCGGGTCAATGAGGAATTTGTCGGCAGGCATACAACCTTCATGAAGGGACAGACCGATATCGGATATGGCCTGCGTCCGGAGCATGAGTTGCAGCAGCGGGCGACCGGCGCTGCATCGGCGGGAAAGATGGAGCCCATCGACTTCGAGGCATTCAAGGCGCATGTCGCCGAGTACACGCTGGAGCGTGTGTCGGAGCTCTCCGGTGTCGAGCCTGACTTCCTGCTTGAACTGGCCGAACTCTACGCCGATCCCGACACGAAGGTGATGTCGCTGTGGACCATGGGCTTCAACCAGCACGTTCGCGGCGTCTGGGCGAACCAGATGGCCTACAATCTTCATCTGCTGACCGGAAAGATTTCGGAACCGGGCAACAGCCCGTTTTCGCTGACAGGGCAACCGTCCGCCTGCGGCACGGCGCGTGAGGTCGGCACCTTTGCGCACAGGTTGCCCGCGGACATGGTGGTCACGAACCCGGAGCACCGGAAGCTTGCAGAGAAAACCTGGAAACTGCCAGACGGTGTGATCCCCGAGAAACCCGGTTTCCACGCGGTTCTCCAGGACCGGATGCTCCATGACGGAAAGCTCAACTGGTACTGGATACAGGTCAACAACAACCTCCAGGCCGCACCGAACAGCTCCGGAGAGACTTACCCGGGATACCGAAATCCGGACAATTTCATCATTGTTTCCGATGCCTATCCGACGGTGACGGCGATGGCGGCCGATCTCATCCTGCCCGCGGCCATGTGGGTCGAGAAGGAAGGCGCCTACGGCAATGCCGAACGGCGCACGCATGTATGGCATCAGCTTGTCGATCCGCCGGGAGAGGCGAGATCAGACGTCTGGCAGGTGATGGAGTTCTCGAAACGTCTGACGACTGACGATGCCTGGCCGACGGAGATCCTGGACGCGAATCCCTCCTACAAGGGCAAGACGCTCTACGAGGTCCTGTTCGAGAACGGGAACGTAGATGCGTTCCCGCTGTCCGAGACCAGTCCCGACTACGAGAACCAGGAGGCCCGGCATTTCGGGTTCTACGTGCAGAAGGGCCTGTTCGAGGAATATGCCTCCTTTGGGCGGGGACATGGACACGATCTCGCACCCTACGACCGTTATCATCAGGAACGCGGCCTGCGCTGGCCGGTGGTTGACGGTAACGAGACGCGCTGGCGGTTCCGCGAGGGATACGATCCCTATGTCGGCAAGGGGCGAGAGGTTGAGTTCTATGGCAAGCCCGACGGGCGGGCGGTCATTCTCGCGGTTCCCTACGAACCACCTGCCGAAAGCCCGGACGAGGAGTTCGATCTCTGGCTTGTGACGGGACGCGTGCTCGAGCACTGGCATTCAGGCTCGATGACGATGCGTGTCCCCGAACTCTACAAGGCGTTCCCCGGAGCGCGGGTCTTCATGCATCCGCAGGATGCGCGGGAACGCGGCGTGAACCAGGGGGCGGAAGTGGTGGTTCGCTCGCGGCGTGGCGAGATTCGCACTCGGGTCGAGACCCGGGGACGGAACCGCATGCCCCGTGGCGTCGTGTTCGTTCCCTGGTTCGATGCGAGCGAACTCATCAACAAGGTCACGCTCGACGCGACCGACCCCATCTCCAAACAGACGGACTTCAAGAAATGCGCTGTTCAGATAGCCGCCGTCTGAAGCCAGAGACGGCTGGAAAGGCGTGGCCCTTCGCCGCGCTGATCCTCACATGTGTCGTGGTGTTTGCCATCCCGGCCCTGTCCCAGGACGCTCCGCGACTGACGGGCGAAACGCCGCCGATGGAAAACGTTGCGGCCCCGCCGGTTCCCAAGCAGGTGACGGACGACGTCCGCAAGACGCGGGCATATCCCGAGCAGCCACCGGTCATCCCGCATTCCATTGAGGGCTATCAACTCACGGTCAATGCCAATCGCTGCCTGTCCTGCCATCGGCGTGAGTTTGCGGAGGCCGCCGGAGCCCCGATGGTGAGCATCACCCATTTCATGAACCGGGAAGGGCAGATGCTCGCCGACGTGTCACCGCGCCGGTACTTCTGCACCATGTGTCACGTGTCGCAGCGGGATGTGCCGCCGCTGGTCGAAAACACGTTTGTCGACATGAACGATCTGGGGCCGAAACCGGCCGGGGGGCGGTAAGCCATGTGGAGGCGGATCAAGGCTGCCTGTCACTGGGCCTGGCGGATTTTCGCTCGTCCCAGCGTTCACTTCGGGCTGGGCTTCCTCACGCTGGGCGGATTTGTGGGGGGCGTTGTCTTCTGGGGCGCGTTCAATACCGCGCTGGAAGTCACCAATACGGAGGCGTTTTGCATCAGCTGTCACGAGATGGAGGCCAATCCCTATGAGGAACTGACCCGTACGGTGCATTTCTCGAACCGCTCGGGCGTGCGTGCCTCCTGCCCGGACTGTCATGTTCCCCACAATTGGACGGACAAGATCGCCCGCAAGATGCAGGCGTCCAAGGAGGTGTGGGGGCACATTTTCGGTACCATCGATACGCGCAGGAAGTTCCTCGACCATCGTCTTGAGCTCGCCAAGCACGAATGGGCCCGGCTCAAGGCCAACGACAGTCTCGAATGCCGCAATTGCCATTCCGAGGCGGCCATGGACTTCGGCAAGCAGACCGACCGGGCGGCGGACATCCACCGGCGCTTCCTGATCTCGGGCGAGGCGACCTGTATCGACTGCCACAAGGGGATCGCCCACCAGCTTCCCAACATGGAAAACGTCGAACCTGGCTGGATTGCTCCTGCCGAAATGCGGAGCTCCAAAGCTCATGGAAGCGACCCGGACGCGGAAAGCGTTCTCCGCTACCTGGCCTCATTGGACCGGAACTGAGCCTCCGTCCGGGCGGATGTCGTCCGCTTCGTTGCGGGCCCGGGCGTCGGCGCGATGCATGAGTTTTGCTAGATGGCGGGCGAAGGCCCACGTCGCAGGCAAGCCGAGCAGAAGTCCGCCGCCGACAGCCTGGTACGGGCTGAGAACCGGCCAGCCGACCCAGCTTGCGATAAGCGAGGCGAAGAAGAGGTTCACCGCCGCAGCGCCTGCGCCAAATGGATAGAGCGCGGCGACAAGGCGCCAGCCGGGTCTCGGGGTCATCGACGTGCGACCAGCCATTGCACCGCCACCAGGGACAGGACGAGGGCAAGCGATGCCACAAGGAACCAGACCTCGGCCTGGTCGGTCTGCGGCGCCGGGATCGGTCGCTCGAAGCTCTTGGCGACGGCTGGCGAAAGTCCCCCAACCAGGCTTGCAACAAGAGCGGCGGGGGTACGAAGACGGAAAAGTGCTCGCATGTCAGGTCTCCTCGATCAGGGAACGGTAGATTGCGGGAAGGGCGCGCGTCAGCCGCGCGGGATCTGGCAGGAGTGTGAAGCCCGACCGGTTGAAGATGCGGGCGAACCAGTCCTGCCCGTCCGCATCCACCACGATCGAGTGGACCGCCTGGCCCGCGTTCCTGGCCTCGCGCACCGCCATGCGGCTGTCCTCGATGCCGTGAATGCCTTCGTAGTGGTCAAGGTCGTTCGGCTTTCCGTCGGTCAGAACGAGCAGCAGTTTCCGGGTCGCACGCTCCTCGCCGAGCCTTGCCGAGACATGGCGGATGGCGGCGCCCAGCCGTGTGTAGTGACCTGGCCGCAGGCCTGCAATGCGGGCCTGAACCTGTTCCGACAGGGGGGCGGCGAAGTCCTTGCAGCGGGTCAGGAACACGCGATCCCTCCGCAATGACGAAAAGCCCCAGACGGCAACCCTGTCGCCCGCCGCGTCGATGCCGGCCGTGAGCGCGGCGAGGGCCTCGCGGGCCGTGTCGATGATGGCCCGTTCGCCGATCACCGCTTCCGTGGAGCGCGAACAGTCCATCAAGACCGCGACGGCGAGGTCGCGTTCGGTTACCCGCAGGTCGCGGTAGAGCCTGTCGCTGCTTTCGCCGGTCGCACGAAGCGCGACACGGTTGGCCACGACCGCCTCAAGGTCGAGTTCCGTTCCGTCTGTCTGGCGGGCCCGCATGATGCGGCGTGGATGCAGTCCCTCGAACTGTCGGCGTACACGTTCGACAAGACGGGGATCTGGAAGGGCTTCTTGATGAGCGGAGGTTGGCGCGTCGCTCTCCAGAACCCGGCAATGGCCGGGAAGATAGGCGCGTGCCCGGTGGTTCCACTCGGGGTAGACGTGCGTGTCGGCCAGCGCCTCGTGATCCGCGTCCTGCGGGGCGAGGTCGAGATGAAGCCGCAGGCGTGTCGCCGCGCGCCGGTCGTGCCTGGACAGGGTGATGTGTTCCTGGTCCTCGGCGGCCTTCTGTGCGTTCTCGTCGTCGTCGTCATCGACCGAGCGATTGAGGTTGAGGCTTTCGACCCAGCTCATGATCGCTTCGAAACGATGAATGATGAAGCTGTCGCGGCGGTTTGCCTCGTCCCGGTTCTCGCGTTTGCCGACCTTGCGCGTGGTCGTGGCCAGGCCGGGGGGCGCAATGCCGGGCGTTTCCTCCGCTGCCGCGTTGCCCGGCCTGCGCGCAACGAGTTTCGGCCAGATCGCGACCGGGCGCGGCGGGCGATACCCGCGTGGCGCGGTGATGTCGTCGCAGGAGCGTGCCGCAAGCTCCCTTGCGCGCCGTGACAGGGCGCGCGTGGAGCCGAGGCTCGCACGGATGAGCTCCTCGACAATCAGCTCCGCGTCCCCGCGCGGTTGCGCGACCCGGGTCGCGAGCACCTGACGACGCAGGATGCGGTGGCTCAGGGCGAGCCCCGGGCAGTTGCGGAGTGTCCTGGACGTTGCCTCCCGCAAGCGGGCAATGCGAACGAGATCCGCCGCCAGCGGATCCTCAGGCAGGGTTTCGACATTCGCTGTGTGCGCGCACAGCGCGGCGAGCCAGAGGTAGGCGGCCTTGTTCAAACGTGGATCGGGAAACTGATCCATGATCCCCGGAAGCCGAAGGTGCTCCCCGTCGAAGGTGGCGGAGCTTTCCATCGGGCGTGCGTCGGCAAGTGTTTCGGCGGCACTACGCCGGTGCAAGGCACTTGTGGCCGGCGCTTCGGCGATCTCGACACCGCTTGCACCGCCGAGCGCGCGAAAAAGCACGGCGATGCTGGGGCGTATTTCCTCCAGCGTCACCGCACTGCCTTCATGATGCTCCCGCGCGCCGAGGCGACTTGCCCAGTCGTGCCAGAGATTTCCGACGGCTTCTTCCGGCTCCAGCAACTCGAGGGGATTGAACATGGCCGCCCGCTCCTAGCCGTAGACCGTCGCGACGAGGTCGCGCAGCGCCCGCTGCACGTCCGGTTCGTCGCTCATGGGCTCGATCACCGCCGCATCGAGCGCCCGTTCGAGCGTCATGCCGCCGGCAATCAGCGTTGCGGCATAGATCAGAAGCCGAGTCGAGACGCCTTCCTCCAGATCCATGCCCGAAAGCGCCCGGATATGTCCGGCGAGACGCACGAGCGATGCGGCGCGTTCTTCCGGCAGTCCGCTCTCGCGCGCGACGACGGCGGTCTCCGTCGCCGCATCCGGGAAGGTGAAGCTGATCGACAGGAACCGCTGGCGCGTCGAGGGCTTCAGGCGCTTGAGGATGTTCTGGTAGCCGGGGTTGTAGCTTGCCACGAGCATGAACTCCCGTGGTGCCTTGAGCTCCTCGCCGGTCCGGTCGATGGGCAGCGTTCTGCGGTTGTCGGTGAGGGGGTGCAGCACCACCGTCACGTCCTTGCGTGCCTCGACCACCTCGTCGAGATAGCAGATCGCTCCTTCCCGTACCGCCCGGGTGAGAGGGCCGTCTACCCATTCCGTCTCGCCGCCCCGCAGGAGGTAGCGGCCGATCAGATCGGCCGCCGAGAGGTCGTCGTGGCAGGCGACCGTGTAGAGCGGCCGGTTGAGACAGGCGGCCATATGCTCGACGAAGCGGGTCTTGCCGCAGCCGGTCGGCCCCTTCAGAAGAAGGGGCAAACCGTTTTCGTAGGCGGTTTCGAAGAGCGTGCACTCGTTGCCGACCGCCTGGTAGAAGGGCACCTCGCGCAGGGGGCGCGCGTCTTGCCGGGGGCTCATGCCAGACCTCCTTCAGGTGCGGGCACCTTGGTTCCCGGCGTGACGACCTCGCGGCGCGGGAACAGCATGGCATAGATGAACAGCAGGGCCCCGAGCACGACCGCAATGCCTGCGCCGAAGCGCATCATGTAGAACAGGTCGAGCTGGTCCTGGACGTCCATGTAGTAGTCGCCCACGACCCGCTGCATGTGGGTCTGGATCGTGCCGGCAAAGGTCAGCACGAAGGTCATGAAGGCCATTCCGCCGGTCATCAGCCAGAAGCTTGCCATGTTGAGCACCTGGTTGTAGGGCGCGCGGCCCCGCAGGATCGGCATGGCATAGGTGAAGACCGCCAGGTTCAGCGCGACATACGCCCCGTAGAAGGAGAGGTGACCGTGTGCCGCCGTCACCTGGGTGCCGTGGGTGTAGTAGTTCACCCCGTGCAGCGTGTGCAGGAAGCCCCACACGCCGGCGCCGAAGAAGGCGACAGTCGCGGACCCGAGCGACCACAGAAGCGCGGCCTTGTTCGGATGGTTGCGGCGCCCCTTCCAGACCATCAGGAAGGCGAAGCTCATCATGGCGAAGAACGGCACGACCTCGAAGGTCGAGAACACCGATCCGACCCATTGCCAGTAGGCGGGAAGCCCGATCCAGTAGAAGTGGTGGCCGGTGCCGAGGACGCCGGAGATCAGCGCGGTGGCGACGATCACATACAGCCACTTCTCGATAACCTCGCGGTCGACGCCCGTAAGCTTCAGCAGCAGGAAGGCGAGGATCGAGGCCATCACCAGTTCCCAGGTGGCTTCCACCCAAAGGTGCACGACGAACCACCAGTACATCTTGTCGAGGCTGAGGTTGTCCGGGTTGATGAAAGCGAAGATCCACAGCAGCGACAGCAGCCAGAGCCCCATCAGAAGCACATTCGTGATCGCCGTCTTGCGTCCCGCCAGGGCGGTCAGCGAGATGTTGACCAGGAAGATCACCGCCGCGACGAGAATGCCGAACTTGACCCAGAGCGGCTGCTCCAGGAACTCGCGCCCGCCGTGGATGCCGACAAGATAGCTGCCGACCGCGCCAAGGGTGCCGACGACGAGAATGACGAGCTGCAACCACGCGAGCTTGACGGAAAAGAGCTCACGCTCGCTTTCCTCCGGCACCAGATAATAGGCCGCGCCGAAAAAGCCGAGCAGGAGCCAAACGATCAGCGCGTTGGTATGAATCATGCGGATGATGTTGAAGGGCAGGATCTCGGACAGCGTGTTCGGCGACACGTAGATCCAGCCGGCAAGCAGCCCGCCGAGAACCTGGATGGCAAACAGGCCCATGGCCGCCAGGAAGTAGGCGAGGGCAACTTTCTGCGATGCGTATCTCATGAGTGGTCTCCCTCAGCCAGCGTCGTTCGGCGGCCAGTTCTGCGTGTCGGTCTGGTCGGCCCAGCGAAGGAACTCGGCCAGCCCGCGCATCTCCTCCTCGGTGATCTCGAAGTGCGGCATCTGCCTGCGCCCCTCGATCCCGGAGGGCTGCGCCTTCATCCAGGCGTCGAGCATTTCGTAGGCGGCCTGTTTGTCGTCGAGCACGCCCCAGCGGGTCATCACGTTGCCGACCTCGGGGGCGAAATAGGCGCCCTCGCCATGCAGCGTGTGGCAGTTGATGCAGCTGTTGCGTTCCCAGACGTGCTTGCCGAGACGCACCTCGTCTGAGAGCGGCATTCCGGCGGTGGACGTGGAAACCACGTAGCGGTGGCTCTGGATCGTGAGGGCGATGAAGACCGCTATGAAGAAGAGTGACCCTCCATAGAAGATGTTCCGCGCCCGCGATTTTGTAAGGATTTCAGACATCGTGACCGACCTGTTCCCTGTTGCGGATCGCTAGAGGCCTATCGCGATCCGCGTCCGGGAATGTTGTCGGAGCGCAAAGAACGAAGCGGTTTGTCGTGGCTAGGGTGGGGAAGAGAGGATCAACCTGTGGCGGCCGTTCCGGCCGTGACGCGACCTGAAGAGGACGGTGCCATGCGTGCACCCCGCATCGACGATCCGGACCTGTCCCTTGCCCGCCTGTTCGAACTGTGGCCCGGGACGCCTGCCGTTTTCCTGCGGCACGCCATGCTGTGTTACGGCTGCCCGATCGCGCCGTTCCACACCGTTATTGATGCCTGTGCGGAGTACGGGCTCGACGAGCGCGCCTTCCGACTGGAATTGCGTGAGGCAGCGGGTGTGCGGGGTGGGCGCCGTGCCTGAGATGGTCTTCGCAAAACCCTACTGGGCCGAACTCGTGCTGAGCAGCATGAGGTCGTGAGGGCGCGTGACGACGATGTGCCGACGCGTGCTTTCAACGATGCCCTGTTTTTGCCAGGCGCTGAGCAGGCGGCTTACAGTATGCAACGTGGTTCCCGTCATGTCGGAAATGTTCTGCCGCGTGACGGGAAAGGCGATCTCTATTCCGTTCTCCACCTTTCTTCCCGACTGGTTTGCCATGCGGAGCAACGCTGAGGCCAGCCGCTGTTCCACCGCCTGGGTCGCAAGCTCCAGCACCTGCTCATGCAGGTTCTGCATCCTCTGGCCGACGATCTTGTAGGTCTCGGAGGCGAAGCCCTCATAGTTGGCGACGAAGTCGTGCCAGAGTCGAACCGGCCATGAGAGCGCGATGGTTTCCATTGCCGCGGTTGCCGTCGCGGGATAGGTGTCCCGCCCGATGGCGGGGGCAATTCCGAAAAGCTGGCCTGCCGCAATATGCATCGCGATGATGTGCTCGCCACTCGGGCTTGTCCGGATGACGCGGATATAGCCGTCGAGCAGCAGATAGAATCGGTCCGCCTCCATCCCTTCGGTAAAGACTGCGGTGCCCTCGTCGTAGCGGCGTACGGACGAGAGATCGAGGATCTCCCTGATCTGCGCGCGCTCAAGGTGACGGAACGGCGGCAGGTTCGTCAGAAGGCTTTCGTCGATCTTGCTCATCATCCATTCCAGAGTTTGTGCTGGCGCAACATGCGACTCCCGTCACTGGAGCATAACGGTTCCCGAGGAGAAACAACGCGAAACAGGAAAGGGAACTCAGATGTTCGCGCGTGTTATTGTTGCCGCCGCCGCCCTTGGACTTCTGGCCGGAACCGCCATGGCCGATACCATCGAGGTCAAGATGCTCAACAAGGGCGAGGCCGGTTCGATGGTCTTCGAGCCCGACTATGTCGAGGCCAAGCCGGGCGACACGATTCACTTCCTCGCCACCGACAAGGGGCACAATGTCGAGGATATCGACGGGATGCTCCCCGAGGGAGCGGCCGAGTTCAAGAGCAAGATGAGCAAGGACTTCGAACTCACGGTCGATGTCCCCGGATTCTACGGCGTGAAGTGCACGCCGCACTACGGAATGGGCATGGTTGCGCTCATCAAGGTGGGAGAGGCCGACAATCTGGATGCGGTCAAGGCGGTCAAGCAGCGCGGCAAGGCGAAACAGCGGTTTGCCGACATCTTCGCCAAGGTCGACTGAACGCACACAACAGGGATGCGACAGGAAAGGGCGGCGCCGGCTTCGGTGCCGCCCTTGGCTTTTGTGGTGCCGTTTCACCCGAAGGGCCCGGCAGGCTTGATATCACCCGCAAGGCAGCGGCGCCGTGCGACACGGTCATTCCTTCATCTGGACCAGCTGTATGAGGTTGCCGCAGGTGTCGTTCAGGACCGCCATGCGCACGGGACCTGCATCCGTCGGTTCCTGCACGAAAACGACCTCCAGTGCCTTCAGCCGCTGATATTGCGCGTCGATGTCATCGACCTGGAACGACATTGCCGGAATGCCGTCCTCGGCCAGGGCGTTCCTGAACGGCGGAACGGCCGGGTGTTCCGATGGCTCGAGCAGCAATTCGGTGCCGTCGGGCGCGTCCGGTGAGACGACCGTCAGCCAGCGGAATGGGCCCACCGGCACATCATTCTTGAGCCTGAAGCCAAGAACCCGCGTGTAGAATTCGAACGCCTTTGCCTGATCGTCGACGAAAACGCTGGCGATATGGATCCTCATGCCTCTCCTCCTTCTTCCCGCAGTTGCCTGAGCAGCCAGTGCTCGGCCGCCTCGCGCAGTGGCGCCAGCTCCAGCGCATGGAGCTTCGTGCGCCCGGACCAGGACACGCGAAGCAGCCCGGCTCTGCCCAGCATCTCCAGATGCTGGCTGATGGCCTGGCGAGAGATCGGTGCCGTCTGGTTGGCGGAAACCGCCGCGCATATCTGAAACAGGGACTGGGCAGGCCCTTCGCGCAACTGCTCCACGATCCGGCGACGCGTCGGATCGGCAAGTGCCTTGAAAACCCTGTCGAGCTGCTCACTGTCCATGCTTATAAAATGCAATGATTTTATTGCATGTCAATGGAGGTGGACTCGAAACGTTCCGGCACTGTCGTCAAGCGGGAGACGAAGCGTCTCAGCGTTCACGCACGAGACGGAACCCGACGTAGTCGGGAGGGATGCCCACGGCGCAGCCCCCGACCTTGGGATTGCGCACCAAGTCGACCACGACGGCGCGATGCCTTCCTTCCGCGACATGAGCGCCGCAATAGGGATCCTGATCGGCTGCAACGGTGCTCCCCGGATCGAGGGTCACGTTGGAAACACAGGTCGCGGTCCACTCCCACACATTGCCTGAAAGATCCGAGACGCCGTGCGAGTTTTTGCCGTAGGTGCCGCGTGGCTGCGGCTCGGCATGAACGCTCCCGCGTGTCGCGACGTTTCGCTCGTAGGCGGCAAGCCAGCGCTGGGCGGGGTCGTCGTCCGACTGCTCGACTTCGACCGCGTCGTCCACGAAGCGCTCGGCCGCCGCGCGCTGCCACTCCACGTCATCGGGAAGGCGCCAGGTCTGTCGGGTCTTGGCCGAGTACCATTTCGCGAAAGTCGTCGCGTCGTACCAGTTGACGCCGGTCTGGGGCAGTTGGGAAGGGGGGGTATCCTTTGCGCCGGCGGGCAGGGGAGCCGGCAGGGGCGCATCGCAGACACCATCGGCGACACAGGCCGCGTAGTCGGCACGGCTGACCTGAAACCGCATGATCTCGAGAGGTTCCGTCGCGGATCCGGTTTCAAGGGGGGGATCGACAAGCTTGCCGTAGACGCGATAGCGCCCGGCGGGGCGATATGTGAAATCGCCGGGAGGGATCGTTACGGTCTCCGCGACGACGGTGATTTCGGGCCTGGTGAAATGCGTGTAGATCGGCAGGGAAGCGATCGCTGCGGCGACGGCGACGGTACCGAGCAGAAGAGCTTTCATCGGATATCCCCTCCTTCAATCGGCAGGGATCGACACCGCCGGATGGGCGGTTCGCAAGGCCGTCCGGACATGGTCCGGTCATGGAGTGGAGGCGGCCGCACGGGCAGCCGCCTCCGGTCGTGTCGATGGGGGTATCGGCCGGCTCCGGTCAGGGCAGCGCGGTCTTTCCTTCGTGGGCCGCGTTGTAGGCCGTGGGAGCCTGGACCTGTTCCATCAGGTCGTTGTTCCACTTTCCTTCGACCAGCACGTGGGCCGTGGCGCCGAGGTTCACCGCCTCGATCAGATTGTGGTTCACATAGGCATAGACGCCCGGCTGCAGGAACTCGTAGAGGGCTGCTCCCGCGGAACCGCCGCGGATGAACCAGGTCTCCATGTCGCGAACCGGCGGGTTGTGGAACTTGCCGTGTTCCCAGACCAGGTCGCCATGGCCGCCGATCAGATGCGGGCGGGAGTCGCGGTTTGCCTGGCTGTGGACGAAGAGGACGTGTTCGCCCTGGTTCGCCTTGAGGGCGTTGTCGCCGGTCAGCGCGCCGACCTTGCCGTTGAACACCACATGGCTCGGGATCAGGCCGTTCATCACGTCCAGCGTGTCGGCATAGCTGTCGCCCACATCCTCGAAACGCTTGTACTCGCCGTTTTCGTCCTTCGGCACATAGAAGTCGTTCTCGCCGATGTAGAACACGCGGTCGTATTTGACGGGCTTGCCCTTTTGGTCCGTGAGGCCTTCGCGCGGCAGGACCATGATGCAGCCCGACATGCCGGACACGACGTGCCACGGGATCATCGGTCCACCGGGCGCGCAGTGGTAGACGAAGACGCCGGCACGGGTCGCCTTGAAGCGCAGCACCGTCTTCTCGCCGGGATTGATCAGCGTCAGCGAACCACCGCCCAGGGCGCCGGTCGCGGAATGAAAGTCGATGTTGTGCTGCATCATGTTCTCGGGGCTGTTGTAGAGCGTCAGCTCCACATAGTCGCCCTCGTGAACGACCATCAGCGGGCCGGGGATCGAACCGTTGAAGGTCATGGCCTGGAGATAGGCATCATCGGCGATCTGGACTTCCTTCTCGACGATCCGCATCTCGAACTCGACGATCCGCGGTCCGGTCGACGCAACCTGTTCGTGCTCATGCACGAAGGGCGGCTTGACCAGCTTGTGCTTGATGCGCTGCAGCGTGGAAAGATCCGCCGGAGGTGCCATGGAGGTGTCCATGATCTCCTCGCCACTGGCAGCCTTCACAATCAGGGGGGAAGCGGCGATTCCGGCGGCTCCCATCAAGGCGGCTCTGCGGGTCAACATCTCTTTGCTCCTTTCGGGTGTGAGCACTTCGAAAACTGTCGAGGGAAGAAGTAGCAAGCGTGTCCGCGTCGAACTTTGCGCTGGAGCAATATTGAGACGCGTCGTTTGACCGGTCGCGGTCCGCCTGGCGCGCTTCGATATCCCGACCGCTTCGGGTATCCGCGGGCCGGAAGCGTCAGAACGGCGGAATTCGGCGCTTCCTGAAAAAGGGAGGCCCCGGTCTTCGTCCTCTTGGCCCGTCGTTTCCCCCGGAAAAATGATGATCGGGTCATTCCCCTTGGTGCGAACACGATCCGTGACCGCACCAAGGAGATTTTCAGGTCCGGCGCTCCTTGTGTGCACGCATGAAGTGCCTGCGGGCGGGAAAGCCCGTGGACCTTGTTCCCGAACAAACTCGGTCCCGAAGCCGGGGGCTAGTGTGGCGATGACCACCGGATGAAACCGTCGTCACCATTCCCCGCAATCACGCAGGAGCGGGCTTTCTACCGGGTGACGGCGCTGGAGACCTGAATGACCCTGCACCCGAATGACTTCCTGAAGAGCGAGGCAGTTGCGGCAACCGGGCCAGCGGTTGCGCGCAGGCGCAAGATGCGCCCGGCTGCGCAGACCGGTGAACCGGTCGTGCCTCAGTCCGTGCGCGGGCGGTTTCGCCGCCTGAAGTGGGCAATGGTCGCGCTGTGCCTGGGTGTGTACTACGTCGTGCCGTTCCTTCGCTGGTCGCGCGGCGCGGGACAGCCGGACCAGGCGATCTTGTTCGATCTTGCCGGCTTGCGCTTCTATATCTTCGGCCTCGAGTTTCAGCCGCAGGAACTCTACTACCTTACGGCTCTCATGATCGCGGCGACCATCGCCCTGGTGCTGACCAATACGCTGTCAGGCCGGATCTGGTGTGGCTACTTCTGCCCGCAGACGGTGTGGAGTGACCTGTTTCAGCTCGTCGAACTCCGGCTCGAGGGCGACCGCAACGAACGGATGCGCCAGCTCCACATGCCGATGACCCTTGCGCGGCGCGCGCGCAAGCTTCTCAAACACGTGATCTGGCTTGCCATCGCGTTCGGAACGGGCGGCGCGTTCGTGCTGTATTTTGCCGATGCGCCGACGCTTCTAGGCGATGTCTTCACCGGACAGGCGTCAGTTGCGGCCTATGGCGCCATCCTGACACTGACCACGACGACCTGGCTGCTTGCCGGCTTCGCACGCGAGAAGATGTGCACCTACATGTGCCCCTGGCCAAGGCTTCAGGGCGCGGTATGGGATCCGGAAGCTCTCGTCGTCACCTATCGCGACTACCGGGGCGAGGAGCGCATGTCGGCCAAAAAGGCGGCGGCGGCACGTGCTGCCGGCCGTCCGGCTGGTGACTGCGTCGACTGCATGGCCTGCGTTCACGTATGCCCGATGGGCATCGACATCCGCAACGGACCCAGCATCGCCTGCATCAACTGCGGCCTGTGCGTGGATGCCTGCGACACGACCATGGGCAAGCTTGGCCGCGAGCGTGGCCTCATCGACTACGAGAGCTGGACCAACATCGAGCGAGGCCGCGCGGGCCAGTCGCGCAAGCCGGTGCGTCTGCTTCGTCCCAAGGTGGTGGCGCTTTCCGTGGCCCTTCTCGCCATTGTCGCGGGTGTTGCCCTTTCCGTCTCCGCGCGTGGGACGCTGCACCTGGGCGTTTCCCACGACCGCAACCCGATCGCCGTCATGTTGTCCGACGGGAGTGTCCGCAACGCCTATGAAGTGCGTGTCGAGACACTTGCCGGCGTGGGGGGCGATCTTACCCTGGAGGTTGCGGGCAACGCGCCGCTGCATGTTGCCGTGATCGGAGGCGAGACCTCTGACAGCGGGCGCGTCCCGATTTCGCTGGGGTCCGGCCTGTCGCGCCAGTTTCGTGTCACGGTCGCGGGTGAAACCGCGCTGGAAGGCGATCTCGTCTTCACGCTTATCCAGACGGCGAGCGGCGAGAGCGTCTCGGTCACCAATTTCTTCAAGCTGCCCTGATCACGTCGCCCTCCGGCCTCGCCGGAGGGGCTATGTCGTCCATGGAGGACATGATGAACCAACCGCACCAGTCCCCTTATTGGCTTTCGATCGGACTGCGTCCCTTCTTTTTCCTGGGTGCGCTTGCCATGGCGGCCTCGGTTCTCGTGTGGATTCCGATCCTCATGGGGGCGGTCGAGCTTCCGACCGCATTTACCCCGCGTGACTGGCATGTCCACACGCTTTTCTTCGGAGGGGTCGCGGCCATCATCGCGGGGTTCGCCCTGACTGCCGTAAGCAACTGGACGGGCCGCCCACCGGTGGCGGGCCGGCTTCTGCTGGCTCTGGTGCTGTTGTGGGGGGCGGGCCGCATGGCTGTGTCCACCTCCGCGATCATCGGCCCGCTCACGGCAGCGATCATCGACATGACCTTTCCGGTGATGCTTGTGACCGTATTTGCCCGGGAGGTGATCGTCAGCCGCAACTACCGCAACCTGCGCATTGTCGCTCTCGTCGGAGCCTTCGGACTTGCCAATCTGTGCTTTCACCTCGAGAGCTTCCTGACCGGAACGGCCGATCATGCCATGCGGGCGGCCGTTTCCATCGTGCTCCTTATGATCATGCTTGTCGGAGGCCGTATCATTCCGGCCTTCACGCGCAACTGGCTGAAAATGCGCGGCGCCGTGAGACTTCCGGCGGAATTCTCGCGGCTCGATGGCGCGACCATGCTGATCGCGGCGGTTTCACTGGCGTGCTGGATCGTCGTCCCGGCGGCCACAGCAACGGGATGGCTGTTCGCCCTGACTGGCCTTGCCGCCGCCCTTCGACTCTCGCGCTGGTGCGGGCTGCAGACAACGCAGGAACCGTTGCTGTTCGTGCTGCATGTCGCCTATGCGACCATTCCGGCAGGCTTCGCGTTGATGTCGCTCGCCGTGTTCGACAGCGCGCTGATCGATCCCGTGTCGGCCGTGCACGTCTGGACCGCCGGAACGGTGGGGCTGATGACACTCGCCGTGATGACGCGTGCCAGCCGCGGGCACTCAGGCCGCACGCTCGTCGCGGGTCCGCTTGAGGTGACGATCTACGCCCTTGCAATTGTCGGCGCGGGATGCCGCCTGGCGGCCGGCTTTGCCTCGGGGCACTACATGGCGATCCTCGAGATGGCCGCCCTTGCCTGGGCACTGGCGTTCCTGGTGTTCGCGCTGGGCTACTTCCCGAAACTCTTCCGCCCGGCCGGTGTGCCGTGACACGCGCTGCGACCGCTGGGATCTCCGGCTATGTGGGTCTTCTTCTGGTCGCGTATCTTGTTTCCGGAAGCTTGCGTGCAACGGTCTTCGATCAGCTGATCGGAGCTCCGTCCGCCGCAGCGCTGGAAGGGCTCTGGCTCGTATCCGCCGGACTTTCCGGCGCTGCATTGATCCCTCTGCCTGACCCGGGGGAGGGGCTGGGTCGGGTCGTGCTTGCGGGCGCCGTTGCCGCGAGTGCGTTCCTTTGCATGGACGCGCTCGTTGCGGAGATGCTTTGCGGAATTTCCCTGGAACGGCACCTGTCCCGCTTCACTGAGCCGGCGGGATGGATTCAGGCGCTCTCGCTGACGGTTGCCTGCCTGGCACCGCTTCTCATGCTTATCCTGTCGGAAGAGGCCCGCCCAATCGATAACAACGCCGGATGAAGGCGGTCGGGCTCGTCGGCGAAAGCCGCGATTCACTGGTTCGGAGAGATGTCGAAAAATTGGAAGGTTGGCTGGGGAACCTGGATTCGAACCAGGACTAACGGAGTCAGAGTCTGGAAAATAGGCGCAGAAAGCTGCCATTTCTGGCCTTCATGTTGCGTCTATGTTGCGTCGGCTGCGAGCAGGGCGTGTTCCGCCGCTGCCAGTGCTTCCGTCTCATCGGTCGCGGGGAACAGGTGTCCGTAGGTGTCGTAAGTGACCGTGATGGACGAATGCCCCATGCGCGCCTGCACCTGCTTCGGGGAGAGCTCCAGGCCGCCATCGGCCTTCCTGTTGATGCACCACGAGGCGTACCAGTGGCGAAGGGCGTGCAGGCCTGTGTATTTGGCCTTGAGAACCGTTTCGCCTTCCGCGCCCCTTTCCTCCACCGTGACTCCAGCTTCTATCTGTGCCGGGTGATAGACCCGCTTGATGATATTGGCGTGGTACTCGAGGTTGCCGGCGCCGTTCGGGAACACAAGGTCGAGCTTGCCCTTCGGGCACGCCAGCTTCCATCTTCTCAGCGCATTGATAACCAGCGGGGGCAGGGGGATCGTCCTATGCCCTGCATCGCTCTTCGGCATCCCGACCGTTTGATATCTATCGGCGCGCTGGATCACGTCCAGGGTCCCCCTGTCGAGGTCCACCGCCGACCACGGCAGGCCGCGAAGCTCGCTTGAGCGAAGGCCCGTGAATACGGCCGTCAGCAGCAGCGGACGGGATCGGCCCTGAGAAGCCCCCACAATTGCGCGGACCTCTTCCCGAGTGGGAATGTCCACGCCATAGCGCAGGCGCGCTCTGTGGCGTCCCTGAGCGGCATTCTTGCCCTTGCGGCGGGACTTCATCTCATGCACCGCGTTCCGGACCACAAGCCCGCGCTCCTGCGCATCGGAAAGGATCGAGCCGAGCGAGACAGTCACGCGCGCCACCATGGCAGCGGAGCGGCCCGCTTCCCGCAAGTCATCCTGAAACGCTCGCACGGCGGGCACAGTGAGCTTGTTGAGCCGCACCGCCCCGAGGAACGGCGTCAGGTGCAATTCAAGATGCTGCCGGCGCTGGTCCAGCGTCGTGCGCTCAAGGCCCGCTGCGGTCCCTGAGGAGATCCAGAGCTTGCCGGCCTCGGCAACCGTGACCGTCTCGCGATCCGCAACATGCACGCCCTCGCGCACCTCCACACCTGCCGTGAGGGCGAAGGCCTCGGCATCCTTTTTCAGCCGGAACGACTTCGCCCGGCGCTTGCCGTTCTGGTCGGTGTAATCGACCATCCAGGCGGAGCGCTCTTCGCCCTTAGAAGTGGTCCAGGTGCGGCGGCGGATGCTCATTTTCCGGGCTCTTCGTCATTTGGATGTATGTATTTTGCTGTTGAGCCAGATATTCCGTAAATTTCTTCTTCTTCGGGGTCCATCTCCATATTAATTTGGGTGTCCTCTTCTATTTGTTCCGAATATCTTTCCCAGATTTCTTTAATTCCTTCCAGAGAATCTTCGTTCAGGCCCCTCACGCGACCAGTCATGATCCCCATAACCGTGTCTTCGATCTCGGTAACAAGCTCATCAATGCGAGTGTCGCTGACCCCGCCGCGCAAAACACGGACCATTGCGAGCAGTTCTGCAACTCGGCCGTTGACGCTCCAGGGTTCGGGAAATTCACGCTCCAGAATTCGCACGATCTCTGTGTTCATGCTTCGACCATGCCGCTCCGCATAGGCCTTGATCCGATCTCGAAGGCCGGGCGGGAGGCGTAGTTGAAATTGCTCGTTCTTCGCTCTGTTGGCCGACATGTCCGCTCCGTTCCAGCTTTTGCTATCCATTGGCTATGAGAACGCTTGACGTCAATCATATCCTCTGGATATTATGTATCCACTGGCTATGTATCGGAGCGGTTTGATATGAATGACAGTGGTCGAGAGTTCAACATCGTTTGGGGCGCTGAAGAGATTGCGCGGGTTATCGGCCGCACGCCTCGGCAGACGTTCCACCTCATGGCGTCGGGGCAGATCCCGGCGAAGAAGGTCGGTGGGCGCTGGTGCGCCGAGCGCGGCAAGCTGATCGAGTTTTTCACGAAGGAGGACGCGGCATGAGCGCCGCCAAGAAAAATGGCCCGGCGGTGGTGCAACACCGGCCGAGCCTGACGTCCACATGTAAGCAGTCCAAAGGGGCCAAAATGAACGTGACAAACGCTACCATGAAGCAGGACAAGCCTGCAACAACCGGCTTCGAGCGGTCGGGCGCAATCGACACTCTTGCAGCCCTGATGCGCGAGGCATCGCGGCGGCGGCTTGAATTTGATGACAGGAACGCGCGCGCCTTGGAGATGAGGAACCAGCAGGCCGCAGATTTTTTCTATGAGGCGATGAACGCGGCTGACGACGATCTGGACGCCTTCACCGACGCGATCACGCGGGTTCGTGCTGAAACGGTCGAGGATGCAGGGCACCAGATCTCCGCCGCGATCAGGCTTTACGAGTTGGTGCGCTGTTCCGTTGATTTCGCTCAAGATGCGAAGCGCGACTTCACGGCAATCGGACGCTCTCTCTACAGTGCGGTCCTTGCTCTTGAGAGTGTCCTGGAGAAGGACCTCTCAGCCGGGGTCAGGGAGGATCGCCTTAACCCGTGGCGCGTCGACCATGTTGCCTTCGATCAGGAAGGGGGGGCAGGCAAGTGAGCGACCTTCCGATCGGCGGATCCACTGGGCTTTGTCATGAGGGCACGGCAGCAGTGGAAGAGGCGGCGCGCTGGTGGCTTGAGAATGCGGAGGCGCACAGGTCGTGCGCCGTCGCCACCTTGCGTAGTCGCTTTGGCCTGAGCGCACGAGAGGCCTGTCAGGCTCTTGGGATGGCAGACAAGCTTCGTGCGCGGAGGTCGAGTTGATCAATCTAAAGAGAAAAGAAGAGCGTAAGGGCGCGCCGCCAGGCGCGCTCTATAGGCGCAAGACCGATTTGATTGCCTTGCGGGAGTTCCGGTTGCGCAACGGCGAGGTGATCGACGGGGCGCCGTTCCAGGGCTTCATTTGTGTGGCGGCAGATATTCTTGTGCACTGGCAGCACTTTCGGCGGCGAAGAGATGGGAGCCGCTACCTGTCCGACCCAGGCCGTCCGCTTGAGCGAACGGTTTATACATTCGAGGCGTGGTTCTGGTCTGATGATCACGACCTGATTGCAATGTGGCTTCGAGAGCGAGAGAGGGCAGGGCAAAGCTATACACACGCTGAGGTTGGACAGCTGGTGAGCCTTCAGCCGCTGGAGGCGGACGAGCTTGGCATTGGCTCCATGTATCCGGTTGGCGAGACGACGGAAGAGCGAGAACAGCGGAGAAGAGAACGGAAGCGCGCCATCGAGCGGGAACGATCAAAGCAGCGAAGGAGAGCAATGGGCGCGCGGCCACGGACGGATTCTCTCTCAGCTACGCAGCCTTGGAAGGCGATGGGGATAAGCCGTCGAACCTGGTACCGGCGACGTGGCACAAACGAGTTGGCTACTGTTCTGGTTGAGTATGGAAGCAACGCTTCTGTGCCATCGACCCTATCTGCTTCATCGCTGGCCAAGGTCCCCCTTCCAGATCAAAAAAACCAGGCCGATGTGACGCACAGCGCAAGGCAAGGCGCCAAGCAAAGCGCGGCGACGGCGCAAGCCGGGCCGAAGGCCAACCTTGCCGACCATCCGCGCAAGAGCGCCAAAGGAGGATGCCATGGGTGACGTGGTTTCGTTCCCGCGTGAGCGTAGCAAGCACCGGTGGGTGAAGTACCCGAGCGGGCCGAACGGTCGGTGGACGCGGGAGCAGGACGAGTTCCTGCAGCAGTGGTATGGCGAGAGTTTTCTCGACGTGAGTGCCGCCGCCACCCTGACCGGGCGCACCGTTTCGGCGGTCCGGCAGCGCGTTCACAAGCTTGGCATCAAGAGGCCCCCTCGATTTGCCGAAGCGCGCAGCGAGCAGGAGGCGTGAATCCATGAGCAACAGCGACAAAAGGCGTGACGCGGCGATGCGTCGGCGCTTCAGTCTCCACGTGCAGGCGCGCCGGTGGCGGGAAGAGCGCAAGCGCGGTCGGCCCCTGCCAGAAAAGGTTCTGGTTATTCGCCAGACCAAGCCCGATTGCTTCCTGTACTCATTCATTGAGATCAACATCGACGGCACTCGTCGCATATTGGAACGAACAGTGAACGCCGAGCGAGGAAGGTCGACGGCCCAGTGGCTTGATCAGCTCGGCGTCCCGATGGAAGCGCACAAGGAGCCGCTATGAGCGACCTCACCCCGAACACGTTCGACCGGATCGCCACCCCGGCGCGCCCGACTCCCGCCCGCGTGCTGTGGACGGCCGATGGCATCGCCCGGCGGATCGGCACGTCGCCCGATTATGTTCGTGACACGCTGGCGAAGATTCCGGGGTCTCCGGTCAAGAAAATCGGACGGCGATACTGTGCAATCGAGGCTGATCTGATCGAATTTTTTAGGTCATACCCCGATAATTCCCAGTTGATCCCAATAGAACCTATCGAACGAAGCGCAAATAAAACCGATATTCGGGGGCATGAAGATATGGCCCTTCAAAAGAAAGCCGCCGGTTGAGGCAAAAAGCCTCGCGAGCCCGGAAGAATGGCTTCGAGAGATCTTCGGGATCTCTCCTCCCGGATCGACCGCGTTGTCCGCATCGCAGGCCCTTCGCGTCCCAGCCGTTCAAAGCGCTGTGCGGGTCATTTCCGAAGCTGTCGCCAGCCTCGATATCAAGATCATGCGTATCGAGGCCGGCGGCGGCGAAGCCGAGGATCGCGACCATCCCGCCGCGCGGCTCCTGCAGGACGAGGCCAACGCCTGGACAACCTCGTTCGAACTGATCCGCGACCTTGTGTCGATGGCGCTCACCAGCGATGCCGGCGGGCTGGCATGGGTCAACCGGCTTAACGGCGAGCCGCGCGAAATCATCCGCTATGAGCCGGGCGCGATCACGGTCGAATACTCCGACCAGCGCACAAACGAGCCTGCCTATACCCTCAACAACCGTCGGCTTGATCCGGGCGACGTGATCCACCTGCGCGGCCCCTTCACCCAATGCCCCCTGACACTTGCCCGCGATGCGATTGCCGTCCTTTCCGTCATGGAAACCCATGCCGCGCGGCTGTTCTCGACCGGCGCAAGGCCCGGCGGCGTGATCGAGACCGACAAGAACGTCGGCGACGAGGGCGTGAAGCGGATGCTCGCCGGATGGCGCGCGGCCCAGGAGGGCGCGGCAAACGCCGGCAAAACGGCCATTCTGTGGGACGGCGCCAAGTGGCGTCAGATGACGCTCAACAGCGTGGACGCGCAATTCCTCGAGCTGCGCAAGTTCCAGATCCTTGAGGTTGCCCGCGCGTTCCGCGTCCCGCCGTCCATGCTGTTCGAGCTCGACCGCGCCACTTGGTCAAATTCCGAGCAAATGGGCAAGGAGTTCCTGACCTACACCCTGGAGCCATGGCTTCGCGCTCTTGAAGGCGCACTTCGCCGCGCGCTGTTCACCCCCGAAGAACGGCCCGCATACCGGGTGTGGTTCGAGCGCGATGACCTGACCCGCGCCGATCTCGGCACCCGCGCCACGGCCTATTCCTCCCTCATTGCGGCCCGGGTGCTCAACCCGAATGAAGCGCGCGGCTGGGAAGGGCTGGAGCCCTACGCCGGCGGCGATGAATTCGCGAATCCCAACACTGGCGCCTCGCAACCCGGCGCCGCCGCACCGCAGGAGCCCATGAATGGACCTGAGTGATATCGTCTCCGAAGTCGCCGACCAGGAACGCGGGGCATGGTTCGACATTGCCGACCCGGTGACCGGCGAGCCGACCGGCATTCGCTTCAAGATCGCCGGGCCCGACTCTGAAACCCAGCACCGGGCGCAACTGGCCCTTGCCGACGAACTGACGGCCCTTGCCGGCCCGGATGGAATGGTATCGGCAGAACAGCGCGAGCGCGCCCGCATCGGCTGCCTGGCCAAGTGCGTCCTCGACTGGACAGTGACCGAAGACGGCGAGCCGGTGCCGTTCTCCCACAAGAACGTGGTCCGCGTGCTTCGTGCCGCGAAGTGGCTTCAGGCTCAAGTTGACGCCTTCGCCGACGATCGCGCCGCTTTCCGGGGGGCGAAGTGATGGATCGCTTTCTTGTGGAGACCAAGATCGCGGCCGACGAAAGCGGCGAGTTGAGCGGCCTCGCGTGGCCGTTCGGCACGCCGGATCGCGTTGGCGATGTGATCGAAAAGGGCGCCTTCTCAAACGTCTCGCTCCCGCTCCCGATGCTCTTCGGTCACGACATGACCGACCCGGTCGGCGCATGGGCCGAAGCGGTCGAAAAGGAAGACGGGCTCCACGTCAAGGGCTCGCTCCTGGTCAACGATCTGCCCCGGGCCCGTGAAGTTCACGCCCTGATCAAGGCCGGCGCAGTACGCGGCCTGTCGATCGGCTTCTCCCCCAAGAAGGCCGCCCCGAGGCGCGGCGGCGGGCGCACGATCAAGGCCCTGGAGCTCGTGGAAATCTCGCTTGTGACCGTGCCGATGCATCCCGACGCACGAGTCGCGAGCGCCAAATCCGCAATTGCCGCGCTTCGCATCGCCGAAGCCATCAACCGCGCAGCCGCGCAAATCGGAAGGAACTGACATGCAGCATGTCACGAAGAATACGCTGCGCGGAAGCGCGGCGATCACTCTAAAAGGCGAAGATGACGATCCGGTCAACGTCGTGACCAAGAGCCTTGAGGATCTTCAGGAGACGGTCACCGCACGCTTGGACAGTATCGAGGCCAAGTCCGACACCTCCAAGATCGAAGACCGCTTGAAGGCGCTGGAGACCAAGGCGAACCGTCCCGGCGGCGGCAAGGCCAGCGAGGATGAAACCGCGCAGCTGGAGCGCAAGGCGTTCGGCACGTATCTGCGCCACGGCGCGCAGGCCCCGGCGGAAGACTTGAAGGCCCTGACCGTTTCGAACGACGAACAGGGCGGCTATCTCGCGCCGGCCGAGATGTCGACCGAATTCATCCGCGATCTGGTGGAGTATTCCCCGATCCGCTCCGTCGCCAGCGTGCGCAACATCAACGCTCCGTCCGTGAAGTACCCCAAGCGGACCGGCATCACCAACGCGCAGTGGGAAGGCGAAGCCGAGGAATCGGAGGAATCGACCGCCACCTTCGGACAGCTCGAGGTCGCGTCCCGCAAGCTGATGACGCACGTCGATATCTCCAACGAGCTCCTGGCCGACAGCGGCGGCACCGCCGAACAGGAAGTGCGCCTCGCCCTTGCCGAGGACTTCGGCCAGAAGGAAGGCGTTGCCTTCGTCAACGGCACCGGCGCCGGGCAGCCCGAAGGTCTCATGACCAATGCCGATATCCAGCACACGCTGAACGGCCATGCGACCACGCTTGCAGCCGATCCGCTGATCACGCTCATGTACTCGCTGCCGGCGGCCTATCGCAATGCGGGCACGTGGATGATGAACGGCACCACGCTCGCCACTGTCCGGAAGCTGAAGGACGGCCACGGCAACTATCTCTGGCAGCCCTCATACCAGGCGGGCCAGCCGGAAACCCTGCTTGGCCGCCCGGTAGTGGAAGCGGTCGACATGCCCGACATCGAAAGCGGCTCGTTCCCGATCCTCTACGGCGACTTCTCCGCCTACCGGATCGTCGACCGGCTCGCCATGTCGATCCTGGTCAACCCCTATCTGCTCGCGACCAAGGGCCTGACCCGCATTCACGCCACCCGCCGCGTCGGTGGCCGGGTGTTGCAGGCCGCGCGCTTCCGCAAGCTCAAGATGGCCACGTCGTAAGGAGACCGATCATGCGTGACATTGCACCCAACATCGGCGTTGTGCAGGCGGTCGCCCCGGCTGTTCTCAGCGCCACCAACACCAGCGCCGCAATCGACCTTCTCGGCTTCGAAAGCGCTGCCGTGGTCATCAACACCGGCGCGATCGTCTCGGATGGCGACTTCACGGCCAAGCTCCAGGAGAGCGACACCACCACCAGCGGCGACTTTGCCGACGTGGACGCCGCTCACCTCGTCGGGTCGCTGCCGGACACCCTGGAGGCGTCCAGCGTCTACAAACAGGGCTACATCGGCAACAAGCGGTATATCCGCACGGTGATCACGAAGAACGGCGGCACGTCCATCGCGGCCGGCGCGGTGATCGTCAAGGGCCATCCGGCCGAAGCTCCGGTGGCCTGACCATGCCGAGGCGCGCTCCAAAGGTCTGCGGTCACTGTGGCGGCGTCCACGCTTCGGGCGAACGCTGCCCCGTGGCCGTGACCCGGGACAGGGAGCGCAAGGCGAGGGCAGATGCCAAGCGGCCCACCGCTCGCGCTCGTGGCTATGACCGCGACTGGGAGCAGGCGCGCGCCGCTTACCTCTCTGCATACCCGTCCTGTCGTCGCTGCGGCGCCAAGGCAACGGTGGTGGATCACATCGTGCCCATCGCCAAGGCCCCGCAGCGTCGCCTTGACCGAACCAACTTCCAATCGCTCTGCCAGCCCTGTCACTCCGGCTGGAAGCAGGCCCAAGACAAAAGGACTTAGCACATGGGCAATCTGTTCAGCACCGCCGGCATGAAGCTCGAAATCGGCGCCGCACCCATGGCGTTCAATGGCACGGACCTCGTGGCCGCAGACTTCTCGGCCGTCTCATGGACTGAGATCACCGGTCACACCAACCTCGGCTCGGCTGGCGACACAACCGAACTGATCACGTCGAACCACATCGACGCGGCACGCACGCGAAAGATCAAGGGGCCGCGAAACGCGGGGTCCATGCAGATCGTGTGTGACCTCGACTACGCCGATGCTGGACAGCTCGCCCTGATCGCTGCGGAGAAGACCAACTACACGTATCCGTTCAAGATCACCTTCAATGATGCGCCGACCGGTGGCACGCCCTCGGAGCGCTATTTCGTCGCTCTGGTGATGAGCCAGCAGGAAGAGTTCGGCGAAGCTACCAGCCAGATGAAGTTGAACGTCACCCTTGAGATCGACAGCAACATCGTCCGGGTGGCGGCTGCCGCGTCGGGTTCGGCGCCTGACAACACCGTGCTCCCTGCCATCACGGGCACCGCCACCGTCGGCGAGACCCTGACGGCTTCGACCGGTACGTGGTCCGGCTCGCCCACCCCCTCCTACGCCTACCAGTGGTTCGCGGATGGCGAGAGCATCCCTGGCGCAACCGCAGACACATACGACCTCACCGCAGGCGAGGAGGGCACGGTCATCACCGTTCAGGTCACCGCGTCCAACGTCAACGGGTCCGCCAGTGCAATCAGTGCGGCCACATCGACCGTCGCCGGCGCGTAGACGAACAGTCCCCGGGGGTGGTTCCGAACTTTCGGCCGCTCCTGGGGACCGGCGCGGGGAGCAACACGCGAAAATTGATGAAAAGCGGCTGAGTTTTAAAGGCGGGCCATGGCACTCGATATCGACGCTCTGAAGGCGCATTGCAACGTGACCGGAACGCATGACGACGCGGTGCTTACGCGCTTGCTGTCAGCTTCCACGGCGCACCTGGAACGAATTCTGGGCTTCGCCATCGACGATGCGGACGAATTCCCGAACGGGACACCTGCGGACCTTGAAGAGGCCGTGCTGATGCTCGCCGCGCACTGGTTCGAGAACAGGGAGGCAACGCTTGTCGGGGTGTCCGCCCAGGCGTTGCCCTTTGGCGTGCGTGAGGTCGTCGGGGAGTACCGCCGCTACACCTTCGGTGCGTCCGATGCGTAGCAACGACGGCGGCATCTCGAGGCTGAAGAAGCGCCTGAAGGCCATCCCGCAGGACGTGCGCGAAGCGACTGTGCCGTCGCTGATGAAGAACGCAAACGCCATCGCGAACACGATGCGCCAACTCGCGCCGGACGATCCCGCGACCGATGCCCCGGATCTGAATAGCTCGATCGCCGTCACGGGACCGGGGGAGCAAACCCCGGAATACAGCCAGCCGGGGGGAGCGATGACGGTACCCGAAAACGCGGTCGCGATCACTGCCGGCAATACCGATGTGCGATACCCGCACCTTCAGGAATACGGCAACAGCAAGCACGAAGCGCAGCCGTTCTTCTGGCCCGCGTTTCGGCTCCACAAGAAGAAGGCGGAACGGTCGATAAAGGGCGCCATTGGCCGCGCGGTGAAGAAGCATTGGGGCAAGCCATGAGTGCTTCCCTGGCTCTTCAGAAGGCAATCCGGACCCGGCTTGTCGGCACGCCGGCGGTGGTGGCGCTGGTGCCCGCTTCATCCATCCTTGATCGCAACGCGCGCCCCGCGCCCGACCCGTCGATCATCCTAGGCGAAGACCAGGAGCTTGATGCGGATCGGATCGCGCGAGACGTGGTGCGGATCTACTCCACGCTGCATGTGTGGAAGAAGGAACAAGGTCTCGTCGGCGTCAAGGCGATTGCCGGAGCGGTCCGCTCCGCGCTCCAGAATGGGCGCCTGGAGATGGACGCCGGCTTTCACTGCGGTGATTGCGTGGTCACCTCAACTCGGTTCCTACGGGATCCGGACGGCGAAACCGCGCATGGCGTTCTGACGGTGGAAGCCCTGGTCCGGGAGGCACAGTCATGAGGGCGGGCAAGCTGGATCGGCTGATTACGCTTCAGGGCGTCACACACACAGTCGACGCCTATGGAACGCCGGTCGAGACATGGGCGGACTTTGCCCCGCCGGTGCGCGCGCAGGTCGTCCAGTCGTCCACGGATGAATTCCTGCAAGCCTACGGTGAGACGGACTCCTTCGCAGTGGTGTTCCGCATCCGATGGCTTGCAGGCGTCACGCCCGACCTTCGCGTCAGCTATGAGGGCAAGACCCTCAACATCCGCGAGATCAAGGAAATCGGGCGCTGCAAGGGTCTGGAGTTGCGCTGCGAAGAGGTGCGCACATGACCACGCGCGGCCGCAAGGCAAGCCTCAAGGCGATTGATGGAGGGTTAAAGGGCGTTCCGCCGGTCCCTGCGCATGTCCCCAAGGACCTGGCCGACGAATGGAAGTCGATCTGTGCGGACATGGTGGAACGCAAGATTCTCACCACGCCGGCGCTCGGGCTTCTCGAAACCTACCTGATAGCGCGGTGGAGTGCGCGGGAGGCACAGAAGGCGATTTCCGAGCACGGGGTGTTGGTGCCCGGTGCGCATGGCGCGATGAAGCCGAACCCGGCCTCAGGGCTTCTTTCAAAGGCTGTGGTGGCCGTTGCGCGGCTGGGAGCTGAATTGGGAATCAGCCCATCGGCCCGGGCGAAAGATCGTTTCGACAACGCAGGAGAAAAGGCCGATGAAGGCGCACCGCCCGACCTGGTTGTTTGACGGCTCCGATATCCCCGATCCGTTCGGCTATGGCGAGCGGGCCGTGGGCTTCCTTCGCCGACTGCAGCACCCGAAGAGCGAAACCGGGGGACTCGATCTCCCCTTGTTCTGGGAACGGATCGCCCGTCGCATCTATGGCCCGGCCTATCCCGATGGCCGGCGACAGGTGCGCACGGCGTTCATCATGCTTCCCCGCGGTGCACGCAAGACAACCGTGGGCGCGTCTCTCGCGCTTCTCCATACGGTCGGCTATGAGCGCACTCCCAATGGTCAGGCGATGGTCGCGGCGTCTGCCGAGGAAGACGCGGCGCTCGCCTATGACGAGGCGGTCGGGATCATCAAGACGACGCCTTGGCTGACGGGCGCAATGAAGTTGAACGAAAGCACGTTCGTGCTGGAGCACAAGAGATCCGGCGCGAAGTTCCGTGCGCTGGCCTCCGGGGGTAAGGGGAAGCTCGGAAAAACCCCGCAATTCGTGCTTGCCGACGAACTGATCAACTGGGAAGGCCAGAACGCCCGCAAGATGTGGAGTGCGCTGCGCACGGGTCTCAACAAGGTCGCCGGGTCTCTTCTCGTGGTCATCACCCAGGCCGGACGCGGACAGGAAAACCTCGCCTTCGACCTGCTCCAGTACGCCCGCAAGGTGCAGGCCGGCGAAATCGAGGATCCGGGCTTCCTGCCTGTGCTCTTCGAAACCGAGCCCGATGCGGATTGGAAAGATGAAGCCCTGTGGCACTTCGTCAATCCGGGCTTGGCGGACGGTTATCCGGACATCGAAGGCCTGCGCCAGATGGCCCGCGAGGCAACCGAACGCCCTGCCGACCGTGACGACTTCCGACAGTTCCACCTGAATTGTTGGCTGGATTATTCGGCTTCGCCCTTCGTGGAAATGTCGATCTACGATCAGGGCAATGGGGATGTGGACCTCGAGGACAAGGAAGCCACACAGGAGCCTTGCTGGCTTGGGGTCGACCTGTCGTCGAATTCGGATCTGACGGCGATTGTTGCGGCCTGGGGAGATCCTGAAACCGGATACGATGTCGTCCCTTGGTTTTTCTGCCCTGAAGACAACCTCCAGCGGCGCGCCGACCGTGACCAGGTGCCTTATCCCCGGTGGGCTGAAGAGGGCTGGATCCTCGCGACCGAAGGAAACGTCGTCGACTTCACGGCGGTTGAGGATCAAATCCGGGAGCTTTGCGCCCGGTTCAACGTGCAGGAGATCGCCTTCGATCCGCATCTTGCTCGCGTGATGATGACGAGCCTTGCCGAGGATGGATATCCAGCGGTCGAGATGCGCCAAGGCTGGATCACCATGAGTCCGGCCATCAAGGAACTGGAGCGCGCGATTGTTGGCCGCCGCTTCCGTCACGGCGGTCATCCGATCCTGCGCTGGCACTTCGACAACATCGCCATTCAGGAAGACAAGGCCGGGAACAAGTCCTTTCACAAGGGAAAATCGCGAGATCGCATAGACGGTGCCGTTGCTGCCGCGATGGCTGTCGGTCGCGCGGCGCACGGGAACAGCAACCGTTCTTCCTATGACACCGCCTCGGATGACTTCGAAGAGTGGGCATTTGCGTGAGGTCCGAAATGATAAGTGACAGTGAGAGACTGGTCGTCCTTCTCGAGGCCCGTATCCGCGACTTCGAGAAGAACTTTCAGAAGGCCAGCGGTACGGCCGACCGCAACTATTATCGCATGCGCCGGAGCAGCAAGAGCGCTACCCGGCAAATGGAACAGGACATGGTCCGGTCCACCAGCCAGATCAACAAGGCTCTTGCCGCGTCATCCGCAAAGATCGGGGCCTTCGGCAAGGCTGCGATAGGCGGTTTCCTTGGAGGCATCGTCGCCGGCGGCGTGGCCGGTGTGGTCGCGCAGATCGGTCAGGTTGCGAACAGCATTGCGCAAGTCGGTGACGAAGCGAAGCGAGCTGGTGTTTCTGTGGAGGCCTTCCAGGAGTGGAAGTTTGTCGCCGAACAGAACCGCATCGGCATCGACCAGATGACGGATGGCCTGAAGGAACTGAACCTGCGGGCAGACGAGTTCGTGCAGACCGGCAAGGGTAGTGGAGCAGAAGCCTTCATGCGCCTTGGCTATTCCGCCGAAGAGTTGAAGAAGAAGCTCGATGACCCTTCGGCCTTGCTGCTCGAAATCATCGGACGCCTGGGCGCTTTCGACAGGGCGGCCCAGATCAGGATCAGCGACGAGTTGTTCGGCGGGTCTGCCGGCGAGCGCTTCGTTGAACTGCTTGACCAGGGCGAGGCCGGTATTCGTGCCACGATCCAGCGAGCTCATGAATTGGGCGTCGTCATGGACGAGCAGATGATTGCCAAGGCGGCAGAGATTGATCGCCGCTTCAATGAGATCAGCACAACTGTCGGCACGAACCTCAAGAGCGCGATTGTCAGTGCGACTGATAGCCTGATCGACTTCGTGAACAGCTTCCGCGATTTCGAGAACCAGCGGAGTTCGGCGCTCGATAGCAAGCTTGCCGATCTCGGGCGAGAGCGACTTGAGATCGAAGCGGAAATCCTGCGGATCCGCGATGAACAGCGCAACAACCAGAGTGTGACAGCCCAGGCGGAGAACCGTGTCCTCGAGGGAACAATCGCGGCGAAGAAGGAGCAGCTTGCCGACCTATCGCGGCAGGAGGCGGAAATTCTTGCGATCCTTGGCCAGCGCACGCTGACAAAGCCGACTGATCGTACATGGACGCCACCTGATCCCCCTCCCGGAGGTTTTGGGGGGAGCACTCGCGACAAGGAAGCCGAAGCCGCCACACGCCAGGCGGACGCCGTGCGCAAGCTCATCTCTGATCTGGAGCACGAGCTCGAGATCATCGGGCAGTCGAACACCGAAAAGGAAATTGCGAACACCCTTCGCCGCGCCGGTGTCCATGCCGCAAGCGAAGAGGGTAAGCAAATAGCCGGGCTGGTCCGGCAGATCGAGGCTGAAACCGAGGCTCAGGAGCAAGTACGGCAGGCCGTTGAGGCGCGCTCGCAGGCTCTTGATAACCTGTATCAGGCAGGCGCCGATGGCCTGTTATCCGTGGTGGATGGCAGTGTGAAGGCTGAAGACGCCGTGAAGAAGCTGATTATACAGCTTGCCTTGGCGGCTGCTCAGGCGGCGATCCTGGGTAGCGGACCGCTTTCCGGGCTCTTCGGCGGCGGAGGCTTTGGTAGTCTGTTCGGCGGCATCCTTGGTGGGCTCTTTGGCGGTGGCGGAGGCGCTCTCGGCGGCTTCAGCATCGGCAGCTTCTACGCCAAGGGCGGCGCGTTCGATCCGTCCGGCGAGATCACGGCCTTCGCCAAGGGCGGTGTCGTGGACCGCGCCACCGTCTTTCCCTTCGCCAAGGGTATCGGCCTCATGGGGGAGGCGGGGCCGGAAGCGATCATGCCGCTCCGGCGCGGCCGGGATGGCCGGCTGGGGGTGTCCGCCCATGCGCCGGCGGCGAACAGCAACGGTGGGCAATCGGTTGTCGTCAACCAAACATTCCAGATCTCCGGTGCCGTTTCGTCGGACGAGATTAAGGCTGCTATCCGCGAACAGGCTGCACGCACCAAGGCTGATATCGAGGGCAATTTCGCGCGGACCTTCGAGAAGAACCGCAAGGCGGGGACACTCTAATGGCGGTTCTTCCCTTCCCGGATCTGCCGTTTGTCGAGTTCGACATGCGGCAGGTCAACACCCGCGTTGGCAACACGATGCTGGATCGGGCCACCGAAACAGCAGACTTCGGCACGCCGTACTGGCGGCTGTATTCCGCCCGCACGGGCTATCTGACGGACGAGCAGATCGATGATGTGGACGCGTTCTTCACTCAGGCGTCCAAGGGCGGAAACGTGTTCGTCTGCCACGACTACTACCGCCCGCGCCCGCGCGCCTATGGATCCTCTCCGCTGTCAGGCACCAAGGCCGGAGGCGGGGCGTTCGATGGATCGGCGGTGCTCCAGGACGTCACCAGCTCCACGGAAATCGTCGTATCGGGGCTCCCGGCTGGGTTTGCCTTCAATCGCGGGTGCCTGATCGAGGTCAACAAGTCCGCGTCCGTGCGGTCCCTGCATCGGGTTACGGCTGATGCAACCGCAAACGGCTCTGGTGTCGCGACCGTCTTCATCGACCTCCCTCTTAACACGAGCGTTTTCACCTCCGCGAATTCGACCATCCAGCTCGAGAAGCCGTCCTGCCTGATGATGGTGGATCCGGGCTGGTCCGTCCCCAAGGCATGGTCCGCGCGCGAGGCGTCGTTCACCGCAACGGAGGTGTTCTTCTGATGGCGAATGCGCACATGAAGCGACTTGAGCGAGCCCTGGTGGATGCTGTCACGGCCGCCAAGCCCGTGGTGCCCGAAGCCGGCGTGCTTCTGTGGAACCTGTTCATGGAGCTCAATGCCAGCCGCACCTACAATGCGGTGGGGCCGAACCCGATCAGCTATGCCGAGATCGAAGCCTTCGCCCGGCTTCACCGTTGGCCACTCCAGCCGCGCCATGTGGCGATCATCCGCGCCATGGACGATGCCTGGCTCGCTCACGCCTACCGGAAGATGCAGGGCAGCGAAAAGGATGCGGATGCCTTCGACGGTCGCCGGGCCGCCAAGGCGCCGACGCTTACCACCTCCGGATTTGATGCGGTGTTCGGATGAGCAGGCGGCGGCGATATGACATCGACTTTGGCAAAGGCTGGTCCGCTGGGTGGGCTGAGTATCGTCACGGAAATGACAAGGCGCGGCCAATCAGCCTCGCTGGCGCGAAGACACATCCGGTCTTTCGCGGCGATCAGCGCAGGCACGTGATCGATCTGGTCGTGGACATGATGCGAGGCTGGCGGCAGTCGCCATTTGAACAGGAAGGGGCTGTGACGGCTGGCATCCGATCAGCGCTGTGTCTCGCTGGCTACCGGTGGCACCGGGCTGATCGGCAGGCAAAGGAAATCGTTTCCGAAGCGCTACGTCTTTTGGGTGCAGTTCGACCGACGTGGGAGCAAGGACAGCGGCACTATGTCGAGCCGCGTGAGAACTGCAAATGGTGCTTTGCCCCCATTGAGGACGGGGATCGCTTGTCTGGCTTCTGCTCGCTTGAGCATGCGCGCGCTGCGCACACGCACTGGGGATTCGAAACTCTCTCCTGTTCAGACAAGGCCTATGCCAACGTCAGACGGGCTATCGGTCGGCTCAGCCAGAAGCCGCGAACTTGTGAGGCGTGCGGCAGCAAATTCCGGCCCCAGTGGAGCACCTCCGAGCAGCGATTCTGTTCGCTGGAATGCTCTGCCGTCGCAAAACGTGTGCCGATCAAAAAGTTAACGTGCGCCGCGTGCGGTACAGATTTCGAGGTGAGCGCTAAAGAAAGTAGGGGGAGCCGTGGCCGGAGCTTCTGTTCCCCTGAGTGTGGCAGCAAGGCGCCAGCATTCTCGCCAGTGACAATCCGAGAATGCGCCGCGTGCGGCAAATCATTCGGCGCGAAGTCCCCGCTCGCCAAGTTCTGTAGCAATGCCTGCACGCTGAATTTCAGAAGGTTTTCGAAAGGGCAGTATCCGAAGAAGGTCAGTCCCGTCGTGCTCGATTACCTGTTCCGGCAGCAGGATTTGAAAATCACCAACGGGGCCACCCGGGCCGAAGCCACAATCACGCCGGCCGCATTCGACCGGCTCCTGATGGCGGCGTGATTTCCTATCTGGCCTCGAACCTGAGACCTTCGCCTTCGAAGGCCTGCGCACGGCATGACTACTGGGTAAATCGCCCTGAGATTGAACGTCTATAACGTGGTGGTGGTTGAAAATTTCAACGCTAGTCGTCGTTCGTCGGCTATCGCATCGTCGACATCTCGGATAGCGGCTTGGCATTCGGCTAGCGCTTCTCTCTGCTCATCAACATCATCAACGCTCATCATGATCCGCCGCTGTTCAACCAGCTTTTCTCTCAGCTTGGCCAACGCAGCTAGGTGTTCGTTCTCTTCGGTCATTTCTCCCTCCCACTTACCAGGTAGAACTATGCTGGGGGCAACATGGAGTTGCAAGCTCGCAAAGGACGGCGGCTAGATTTGCTAGCGGTAAGCTTGTCCAAAACCGCCGGTGTGAGGGCTGGCGTGCGGGAAATCCATGTCGCATTCATGTTGCATGGAGCAGCCGGAAGCGAGGTGAAAACGGCGGAATTCTGCGAAAGCGGGTGCAACACGATGCGACAAGCAAACCGGAGCGGTTTGGCCTGTGTTCATTCTGTAAGGCATTGATTTATTGTGAGAAAATGTTGGCTGGGGAACCTGGATTCGAACCAGGACTAACGGAGTCAGAGTCCGCGGGTCTACCGTTAACCTATTCCCCAAGACCGTGACGCGGCTTTTCAGGAGTTTCAACCGAGGAAATCCCGAGATGGTCACCGTCCACGACGGCTCGCCACGTCCATGAGCGGGGTTTTAGGAATCTCGTTGCGTCGTGTCAAGGGCCTCGATGCCGATCGGTCATCCTGCGCAGGCGGGCCTGTGGATGGACGCTATGCCGCGGCAATTCGCGCAACCTGCCTCGGGCCGGGGCGCACGGGACGCGTTGCGGGATGCGCATATGATGCTAGACTGTTGTTAACGTAAAGACAGGCTGGTCGGAGTGCGCGGTTTCGCAGCCATCCGCCCCTGTCGAGGAGGAGAGCGACGTCGCGCCGTGGACCGGCCCTGCTGGGGTCATCGTGGAAAATCGGCGCTCCGCTCCCCATATCGACAGGAAATGGATCCGGACAATCCGGATTCGGGATGGCCGCGACCGGTTCCCAGGGGGGGCAGGGAACCTGGACGCCGGTCCGTGCAGCCAGGCGCGCGCCTTTCGAAGGTGAGTGCGTCGGCGAGGGCAAGACTGTGAGTGAAACGGGACCTACGGGGCCGGGCGAAACCTGGCCGGGTGCCGGAGCGGGAGCGGGTGGCGGCGAGCGCGGCAAGGCGTCGCGTCGACGGTCTCGCAGACGGCGCAAGAACCGGACGAGTCAGCAGGCCCAGGCGGCAGGCTCCGAAACCCTTCCTTCCGATGCCGGGTCGCCCCGCGCCGGGGAAGCGAGTGGGACGAGCGAAGCGCTCGCGGGCCGACGGCCGGATGCAACCGCGCGAAAGCGATCGGGCGACAAGAGCCACAAGCCGGGATCTGCGGGGCAGCAGGTCGTTGGTGGCGTGGCGCCTTCCGACGGTACGGCTTCCGGCCGGAGCTTTGATGCGCACGCTGAAGAGCGTGCGGGGGCGGGCGGCAAGCGCAAGCGCCGCAAGCGGCAGCGGCCGAACCGGGCTGAACGAAGGGCGGGAACGCCATCGCATGTCCCGTCGTCCGGCGAGATGGCTGGCGATGTCCGCACGACCGCTCCGCGGGTCGAAGCATCGCTCCCCACTCCTGACTCGGGTGAGGTGCGCAACCGCGAACGTCATGGCGGGCGGGAGCGTCGTCGTCACGATTGCGGTCCGGCGCAGGCTTCACCGGCTCCTCCCGCTGGCGAGCGGCGGTCTGGCAGGCCTGACGGGGGCTGCACGCGTGAGGGGCGGGCAGCCGACCACGGCTCGCGCAGACTCTATGGAGCACTGGATCTTGGCACCAACAATTGCCGCCTGCTCGTGGCGCGGCCGGAATCCCGCGGGTTCCGGGTTGTTGATGCTTTCTCGAGGATCGTGCGGCTCGGCGAAGGGCTCGGACACACCAACCGGCTCTGCGATGCGGCCATGGACAGGGCGCTCGAGGCGCTCGGTTGCTGTCGCGACAAGCTTGAGGACCGGGGCGTGGAACGCTTCCGCCTGATTGCGACGGAGGCCTGTCGCGCGGCGGAAAACGGTCCGCTTTTCATCGAGCGGGTACGTGAGGAGACGGGCCTGTCGCTCGAGATCGCGACGCGCGAGACGGAAGCGCGGCTTGCGGTCGCCGGCTGCGCCTCCCTCGTGGATCCGGATGCCAACGGAGTGGTTCTCTTCGACATCGGCGGCGGGTCGTCGGAAATCGTCTGGCTGGACCTGCGCAACCGTTGCGGAGCGCGGGGTGTTGCGCTGACGCGCTTCATCCGCGCCTGGATCTCGCTGCCCGTGGGGGTGGTGAACCTTGCCGAACGTCACGGCGGGCGCCATGTGTGTTCGAACATTTTCGAGGCGATGGTCGCGGATGCGCTGACGCATCTCGACGATTTTGCGCTTGGCGAGGAACTGTCCGCCGCGATCTGCGACGGAAAGGTTCACATGCTCGGCACTTCGGGCACGGTGACGACGCTCGCGGGCGTGCATTTCGGCCTGAAGCGCTACGACCGGCGGCGGGTCGATGGGGCGTGGATGGAATCCGACGACGTTACCGCCATGATTGAGCGGCTGCGCGCGATGCCCTATGAGGAGCGCGTGGACAATCCCTGCATCGGCGCCGACCGGGCGGATCTCGTGCTTGCCGGTTGCGCGATTCTCGAGGCGATCCGTCGACGCTGGCCGTGCCAGCGCCTGCGCGTTGCCGATCGCGGCCTGCGCGAGGGGATGCTGATGGAACTCATGGCGGCCGACAATGTGTGGCGCAGGGGCGGAGGCCCCCGCCCCAACCGGTCGCGCGGAAGGAACGAGAGATGAGCAGCTCAGGCCGCGGCCGCGGTGATCGCGGCATGTTCGAGCGGGTGAAGACGGCCCGCCGGCGCACGACCTCGTCCACCCGCTGGCTTCAGCGCCAGTTGAACGATCCCTATGTGCGTCGCTCGAAGATCGACGGCTACCGCTCGCGCGCGGCATACAAGCTTCTGGAGATCGACGAGAAGCACAAGCTCCTGAAGCCTGGTCAGCGCGTGGTGGACCTCGGCGCGGCGCCTGGTGGCTGGTGTCAGGTGGCGGCCAACGTCACGGGATCGACCGACGACGCGCCGCTGGTCGTCGGTATCGACTATCTGGAGGTCGAGCCGCTCCCTGGCGTGGTGCTTCTGCTCAAGGATTTCCTGGATGACGATGCGCCGGACGCGCTGCTCGCTGCTCTTGGCGGGAACGCCCCCGATTTCGTGATGTCGGACATGGCGGCCCCTACGACAGGCCACCGCCAGACCGATCATTTGCGCACGACTCACCTCTTCGAGGTTGCGGCCGAGTTCGCCCGTGACACGCTCGCGCCCGGCGGAGCCTTCCTGTCGAAGGTGTTTCGCGGCGGCACCGAGAACGAACTCCTCTCCCAGCTCAAGCGGGAATACCAGTCCGTTCACCACATCAAGCCGCCGGCCAGCCGCAAGGAAAGCCCGGAGCTTTATGTGCTTGCGAAGGGGTTTCGCGGACGTTCCGACTGAGGCGGAAGGAGGGGCGGTGGGAACGTTCCCTCGAAAAACCCGTCTCGCACCTGCGAAGCGGCTTTCCTTCCTGCCATACGCGTGTTAATGACCCGCGCCAACTTCTCTCATCCGAGACTGTCCTGCGGGAGCCCCAAGGCGATCCCGTTGGCCCCTCGTTCCTGAAAGGGGATTGGCAATGCCCGCATTTTACGAGTCCATTCACGGCACGGAAGCACTCACCTTCGACGATGTGCTGTTGATGCCCGGTCATTCCGAGGTCCTGCCCTCGGAAACAGATCTGCGCACGCGGGTGACGCGCAATCTGGAACTCAACTTCCCCATCCTGTCGAGTGCCATGGACACGGTCACGGAAGGCCGTCTCGCCATCGCGATGGCGCAGGCCGGTGGCATTGGCGTGGTGCACCGCAATCTCACCGTCGAGCAGCAGGCCGAGCAGGTCCACCAGGTGAAGAAGTTCGAGTCCGGCATGGTGGTCAATCCGCTGGTGATCGGGCCTGATGCGACCCTGCAGAACGCACTCGACCTCATGCAGAGGTTCGGTATTTCCGGCGTGCCGGTGGTCGAGAACGGCGGAACCGGCGGCCAGCATGTGGGGCGCCTCGTCGGCATCCTGACCAACCGCGACGTACGCTTCGCCTCCGATCCGGACCAGAAGGTCAGCGAGTTGATGACGCACGAGCGGCTCATCACCGTGCGCGAGACGGTGTCCCAGGGCGAGGCGAAGAAGCTCCTGCATTCGCACCGCATCGAGAAGCTTCTCGTGGTGGACGCGGCTCAGAACTGCATCGGCCTCGTCACCGTGAAGGACATCGAAAAGGCCCAGCTCAACCCGAATGCCTCGAAGGATGATCAGGGGCGTCTGCGGGTCGCGGCCGCCACCAGCGTCGGGCCGGAGGGGTTCGAGCGTGCCGAGCGCCTGATCGACGCGGGCGTCGACCTTCTCGTCGTGGACACCGCGCACGGGCATTCGGAGCGCGTGCTGGAGATGGTGCGTCGGGTGAAGGCGCTTTCGAGCGGCGTTCAGGTGCTTGCGGGCAACGTCGCGACCGGTGACGGGACCCGTGCGCTGATCGATGCGGGCGCCGATGCGGTGAAGGTCGGCATCGGTCCCGGATCCATCTGCACGACACGCATCGTCGCCGGCGTCGGCGTTCCTCAGCTGACCGCGATCATGGAAGCCTGCTCGGTTGCCGAGAAGGATGGCGTCCCGATCGTCGCCGACGGCGGCATCAAGTTCTCCGGCGATCTGGCCAAGGCGCTTGCCGGCGGAGCGTCCGCCGCCATGATCGGATCGCTGCTCGCCGGCACCGATGAAAGCCCGGGCGAGGTCTATCTGCACCAGGGACGGTCCTACAAGGCCTATCGCGGCATGGGGTCGGTGGGTGCGATGGCGCGCGGCTCCGCCGACCGCTACTTCCAGGCGGAAGTGCGCGATGCGCTCAAGCTTGTTCCCGAGGGTATCGAGGGGCAGGTGCCCTACAAGGGGCCGCTGGCGAGCGTGCTGCACCAGCTTGGCGGCGGTCTTCGGGCGGCCATGGGCTATGTGGGCGCCAAGACGATTGTCGAGTTGCAGGACAAGGCGCGCTTCATTCGTATTTCCGGGGCGGCCCTGCGCGAAAGCCACGCTCACGACGTGACGATCACGCGTGAGAGCCCCAACTACCCGTCCGGCGTCTGATCCGGAGCGCGCCGCCCGGTTTGCGTGCGGCGCGCGAAACGGCACCGAAACCGCTCTCTCGGCGGTTGGTGAAGGATCCCGGTCCGGAAGGCGGATCGGGGAGCCGGCTGGACAGGAGCGAAATCAGTCTTCCGGGGAAGGGGCGGTGCGGCGTCGTCCGCGACCCGACTTCTTCTCCTCCTGCGCCATCTCCAGAAGCCGATGGGCGCAAGCAACGAGAAGCTCGGAAGATTCCGTTTCAAGGTCTTGCGCGGCGTAGGCGAAATACGCCTTCCATGCCTGCAGTTCCTTGGCCGGGTCGATCGTGTTTTCGCTGTCGTCAGTCATTGTCCGCACCTCCGCTTTCCATTGAGGAAACGGGAAGTAACGTTATGTAGACGTTATAAATTTTGACGAAAAATACACGTGATGGTTGATTGAAAGTTGTGTCCTGTAACTAATGACGAGGCCATCTTACGCGAAACTGTTCTGTCTGTCTGCGGGCCATGTGTCGCATCGGTTGCCGGACGTTGATCGGGCAGGGCGCCGGGCGCGCAAAGATTGGCAAGCAGGGTTCGATCGGATAAAGCAGCGGTCACCCGGCCCCGGAGCCCGCATGAGGTTGCCTTGACAGGGAGCGGTGTGTGTTCGACGACACGACGATCCGGCGAGCGGTCGGGATCGGCACACGGATCGCGCAAGTGACGTGCGAGAGCCGCAGGCGGGATGCCATGAGCGAGAAAGCTGAGGGAACGGAATGAAGGACGGGGGCCGTCTGGCCGCGGCAATCGAGATTCTGGGCGCCGTGGAGACCATGCGCCGACCGGTGCAGGATGCCTTGCGCGAGTGGGGGCACGGCCATCGCTTCGCGGGCTCCGGTGACCGGCTGGTTATCGCCAATCTCGTGTTCGACGCCTTGCGTCATCGCTTGTCTCTTGCGGCCCGAATGGGCACGTCCGATCCGCGTGCGCTCGTCTTTGCCACCTATGCTGTGACCTGGGACATCGGGCTTGAAGGTCTGGAGCAGGTCCTCGAGGGAGACCGCTTCGCGCCATCGCCCCTGGACGAGGCGGAGCGCGCGGCGCTGGCGGCGGACAGAGATGTTTCGGCGAACGAACAGGTTCTTGCCGATGTTCCTGAGTGGTTGTGGCCCGATTTCGAGCAGGCATTCGGCGATGATGCGGTTGCCGAGGGCATCGCCCTTGCGGCGCGCGCGCCCATAGACCTGCGGGTCAACCGCCTCAAGAGCGACCGGGAACGGTTGCTGAAAAAGCTCTCGCACACGAATGCGGTGGCGACCGCGACATCACCCGTGGGCCTGCGCATCGCGCCCCCGCGTGGCAAGGAGCGCGCGCCCCACGTCCAGGCCGAGGAGGGTTTCCAGAAGGGGTGGTTCGAGCTTCAGGACGAGGCAAGCCAGATAGCGGCCCTTGTGGCTGCGTCCGTCGCTCCCTCGCAGGTGCTCGACTATTGCGCGGGCGGTGGCGGGAAAACTCTCGCGCTTGCCGGCGAGATGGAGAACCGCGGCCAGATCTACGCGCATGATGCGAGCAAGATCCGGCTGGCGCCGATCTACGACCGCCTTCGCCGCTCCGGCGCGAGAAACGTGCAGGTTTGTGCTCCCGATCCCGGCGGCATCGACGGTCTCGTGGGGCGCATGGATCTCGTTTTCGTGGATGCGCCTTGTTCCGGCTCGGGCGTGTGGCGACGTCGTCCTGATTCCAAGTGGCGGATCACGCCGAACGCGCTGTCCGCCCGTCGCGCCGAGCAGGACCAGGTACTGGGCGCCGCCCGTGATTTCGTGCGCGACGGCGGGCACATGCTTTACGCAACGTGCTCGGTGTTCCCTTGCGAGAACGAGGAGCGCGTGCGGGCTTTCCTTTCGGAAAATCCGGACTTCGCGCCGGTCGACCTTTCCTTGCGCTGGGAGGGGATCTTCGGTGCGGACGCCTCGCGGCCGCGCTTTACCGAAGAGGGATTTGCGACCCTCAGCCCGGCCCGCACGGATACCGACGGGTTCTTCATTGCGCTCCTGAGCCGGAACGCATGACGGCGCGCGCGCGGTACATTACCAATTCTTAATTCCACCGACAGGCTGCTGTAAGGCGACACGCTCCATAAGGAACGGGACATCCGGCGCCATCGCTTCCCCGCGAGGTTCGCCGGAAGGAGTTCCGATCCGACACGTGGAGATGCTAAATGTCGATCAAGCGCTTTCCCGCTCCCTTCAGCCACCTGCCGCGCGGCAGCCGCCGGGGTCTCGTCGCCGGTGCGCTGGCGCTTGGCATTGCCGGTGCACTGACGGCCCAGACGGTCGTCCCCGGCCAGTTCGCCCTTGCCGATCCGGTGCGCGTGGACGCTGCCGCACCGCATGACTTTTCCCCCGTGGTTGCTGCCGTGAAGCCCGCCGTCGTCAGCGTGCGTGTGAAGACGGAAGAGCAGCCGAAGATGATGTCCTCGCGTGGATCCGAGGGCATGCAGGGCTTCGACAGCCTGCCGGACGACCATCCGCTCAAGCGTTTCTTCCGCCGCTTCGGTGGTGACTCCTTCGGTGGTGCGCCGAATGGAGCCCGGCCGCACCGGCAGCCGCATCGCTACGGCATGTCCCAGGGCTCCGGCTTCTTCATCACCGGTGACGGTTACCTTGTGACCAACGAGCACGTGGTCAACGGCGGCACCGAGTTCACGGTCGTCACCGATGATGGCGAGGAGTACGAGGCCAAGCTCATCGGCGCCGACGAGCGCACGGACCTTGCGCTCCTGAAGGTCGAGGCCAAGACCGACTTCCCGTATGTGGAGTTCGCGGACGGCCCCCCGATGGTCGGCGAGTGGGTCGTCGCGGTGGGCAATCCCTTCGGCCTTGGCGGCTCGGTGACGGCCGGTATCGTCTCCGCACGTGGTCGTGACATCGGAGCGGGTCCCTACGACGACTTCATCCAGATCGACGCGCCGGTCAATCGCGGCAATTCGGGTGGTCCCGCCTTCAACGTCAAGGGGCAGGTCATCGGCGTCAACGCCGCGATCTACTCGCCATCCGGCGGGAACGTGGGCATCGCCTTCGCCATCCCGGCCTCGACCGCAAGCACCGTCATCGCGGACCTGAAGGACGATGGAACCGTCGTGCGTGGCTGGCTCGGCGTGCAGATCCAGCCTGTGTCCAAGGATATCGCCGAGAGCGTCGGCCTCGATCAGGCGAAGGGCGCCATCGTTGCCGAGGCACAGAGCGACAGTCCGGCGCTTGCTGCCGGAATTCGCTCCGGTGACACGATCCTCAGCGTCGATGGCGAGGCGGTCGACGGTCCGCGTGATCTGGCCCGCATGATCGCCGGCTATCCGCCGGAGACCAAGGTCACGCTTGGCGTGTGGCGCGACGGCGAGAAGCAGGACATCGAGGTCAAGCTCGGCCAGCTGCAGGACAAGAAGACGGTGGCCTCGCTCGAGCAGACGGGCAAGGACACGGCCTTCGTTGACAGTCTCGGTGTGGAGCTTGCCAGCGCGGCAAAGGTCGGCGCGGCCGAGAGTGGTGTCGTGGTCACGGATATGGCCGACGACAGCCCGGCGATCGCCAAGGGTCTGAAGCGTGGCGATGTGATCCTCGAGGTCGCGGGCAAGGCCGTCTCCGAGCCGGGTGATGTGGCCGGTGCGGTGATGTCCGCCAGCGAAAGCGGCCGCAAGGCGGTGCTGATGCGCGTGGAAAGCAACGGCACCACCCGTTTCGTCGCGGTGCCCGTCGCCAAGGGCTGACGGCGCCGGAAAACGGCCCGGCACCGGCTCCCGTGCCATCCGCGCCCCCCGTGCGGTGGCCGGACCGGGCCGGATCCGGCAGGCAGGCAGGGCCTTGCAAGGTTGCAACCTGCCGGACCCAAGGGGGTCCCGGAGCGCCGCCGCCTCCGGGACCCCGTTGCATTTGCGGCGGAATTGCCCCCGGTTTCCCCAAGATGCTATGAGAACGCGCGCGCCGGCTGGGTGCGCGCAGATGGGACGAAGCGATGCGAATCCTGATTGTCGAGGACGATGTCGAGGCGGCCGGCTATCTGGCCAAGGCCCTGCGCGAGGCGGGACATGTGGTGGACCATGCCGCCGATGGCGAGGCGGGCTACGATCTCGCCGCCTCCGCGCCCTATGACATTCTGGTGGTGGACCGGATGCTGCCGAAGCGCGATGGGCTCTCGATGATCTCGACGCTGCGGGCGGAAGGCAATCACACTCCGGTTCTGGTGCTCTCCGCGCTTGGCCAGGTGGATGATCGCGTGACGGGCCTGCGCGCCGGCGGCGACGACTACCTGCCCAAGCCCTATGCCTTTTCCGAGCTTCTGGCACGTGTCGAGGCGCTTGGCCGCCGCCCGCGTCAGCAGGACATCGAGACCACCTACAGCGTTGCCGACCTCACCCTGGACCGGCTGCGCCACACGGTGACCCGGGCGGGTCGGGAGATCCCCTTGCAGCCGCGCGAGTTCAAGCTGCTCGAGTATCTGATGCAGAACGCGGGGCAGGTGGTCACCCGCACCATGCTTCTCGAGCACGTCTGGGAGTACCACTTCGACCCCCAGACGAACGTGATCGACGTGCATATCTCCCGCCTGAGAGCGAAGATCGACAAGGATTTCGACCGTCCGTTGCTGCATACGATCCGGGGGGCGGGCTACTCCATCCGCGACACCGGCCCGCAGACAGCCTGAGCCGATGGCGGGGCCACGGCCATGAGAACCCATTCGGCGACCGGGCGCATGTTCCGCACCACGGCGGTGAAGCTTGCGCTGCTCTATCTTGCGGCGCTGACGCTCGCCTCCGGCGGCGTGCTCGTCTATCTGTCCCAGAACACCGCCACTGTGCTGCGCCAGCAGACGGTCGAGACCATCGACGCCGAGATTTCCAGTCTTGCCGACCGCTATCGCATCGCCGGCATTCGCGGACTTGTCGCGACGGTCGATGCACGTTCGCGCAGGCCCGGTGCCAGCCTCTATCTGGTGGTGGACTTCTCCGCCAATCAGCTTGCCGGCAATGTCGAGGGCCTCGACGATCGGGTTCTGGCAAGCGGCACCGGGCAGCTTCAGCGCGTGAGCTACGTTCCCATCGGCGGGGGCGCGCGGCGCGAAGCCATGGTGCGGGTGTTCGAGTTGCCGGGCGGCTTTCGCCTGCTCGTCGGGCGTGATCTGCAGGAACAGCTTCACTTCCGGTCGCTGCTTTCGGAGGCGATGCGCTTCTGGCTCGTCGTTGTGGCGATCCTCGGTGTGGTGACGCTGGTCTTCGTGCGCCGGCGGGTGCTGAAGCGTATCGACGCCATGTCGGCGACGGGGAGGCGGATCATGTCCGGCGACCTGTCCGAACGTCTGCCTGTTGACGGGTCCGGGGACGAGTTCGATCGTCTTGCGGTGGGCTTCAACCTGATGCTCGATCGCATCGAGGCATTGCTTCACGGGTTGAAGGATGTCTCTGACAATATTGCCCATGATCTCAAGACCCCGCTCACGCGAATGCGCAATCGTGTCGAGGAGGCACTGCGTGCAGCCCCCGACGATCCGGTGGCGACGGAGGCTCTTTCGCGAACCCTGGAGGATTGCGACGGGCTCATCCGCACGTTCGATGCGCTGTTGCGCATTGCCCGGCTGGAGGCCGGAGCCTCGGACGCGAGTCTCGAGGAGGTTGACCTGGCGATGCTCGTCGGGGAGGTCGCGGAGCTCTATGAGCCGGTGGTCGAGGACGCCGGGGGAACGCTCACAAGCTCCTGCGAGCCCGGACTGATGGCCCGCGTCAATCGCGAACTGGTCGTTCAGGCGCTGATCAATCTGGTGGAGAACGCGCTCAAGTACGGCGTGGAGGATGCCGGTGGTCCGGAGGGCGGGCCTGGCGCGACGAGGCTCGAACTCGAGGCGCGGGCGGAGGGCGGCACGGTGGTTCTCTGCGTGCGTGATCATGGCCCGGGCATCCCGGACGCCGACAAGGACCGGGCCACCCGCCGCTTCGTGCGCCTTGAGGAAAGCCGCAATGCGCCGGGCTCAGGTCTCGGCCTCAGTCTCGTGCAGGCTGTTGCCCGCCTGCATGACGGCAGGCTGGCGCTTCGCGACGCCGAGCCGGGTCTTCGCGCCGAACTGCGGCTTCCCGTTGCGGGGAGGGGGCGTTCCGTGGCAGGTGATGATCCGGCCGTGGTGCGTGCGCCCGGCTGATGCGGTTCGCGCCTGCGGACCGTTGTTGCAGGCGTGAGGAGGGTACCGCGTGAGCGAGGCTGAGACGACGGCAATCGAGGCATCTGCGGCAGATGGTGAAGGGGCGACGAGCCGCCCGCTTGCTGCACGTATCGCCTGCCTCCCGGAGGTCGCGGACAAAACGGCCGCGGACGCCATCCTTGCCGATCTCGAACCCGCGCTTGTTTTGCTCGGCGAGCGCCTGCCGGCGGAGCAGGCGGATGTGGCGCGCGCGCTCTTGGCCGGAGCTCTCTCCAACGCATCCTATCTGCGGGACCTCGCCACCCGGGATCCCGAGCGGGTCGCGGACATCCTGACGAGTGCTCCGGGCGAGCGCATCGATCATCTGGTGGATTCCGCGCGCGAGTGCGTGGCCGAGGACGAGGCCACGCTGATGAGCGCGCTTCGCGGCTACAAGAAGGACCTTGCGTTGACGCTGGCCCTTGGCGACATCGCGGGGGCCGTCAATCTCGACGCGGTGACGGGGGGACTGAGCCGCTTCGCCGATGCGGCTTTGACCGCCGCGATCCGTTTTTGCCTTCGAGATCTCGAACGCCGTGGACGCTTCACACCGAGGGACGAGGCAGCTCCCGAGCGCGGTTGCGGCTATACCGTTCTGGCGATGGGAAAATACGGCGCGCTGGAGCTCAACTACTCCTCCGACATCGACCTGATCGTGCTTTACGACCCGGATACAGCCCCCATCACGGGCGATGGCGAGGCGCCGGTCGAGTTCGTGCGCATGACCAAGCGCATCGTGAAGATCATGAGCGATCGCACCGCGGACGGATACGTTTTCCGTACCGATCTCCGGCTCAGGCCGGATCCGGGCGCGACACCGCTTGCCATGTCGATCCCGGCGGCGCTTGTCTACTACGAGAGCCTTGGCCAGAACTGGGAGCGCGCGGCGCTCATCAAGGCGCGTGCCTGTGCCGGCGATATTCCCTGCGGCGAGGCGTTCCTGCGCGAGATCGAGCCTTTCATCTGGCGCAAGTATCTCGATTATGCCTCGATCGCCGATGTTCACTCGATCAAGCGGCAGATCCATATCCACAAGGGACACGGCGAGATCGCGGTTGCCGGGCACAACGTCAAGCTCGGGCGCGGTGGCATTCGCGAGGTGGAGTTCTTCGCCCAGACCCAGCAGCTCATTGCCGGTGGCCGCAACAAGGCCCTTCGCGGGCGGCGTACGCTGGATACTCTGGAAACGCTCGCCGGCCTGGGCTGGATTGCGCCGGAAGCCTGCGCCGAGCTGTCCTCGGCCTATGTCTATCTTCGGGGCGTCGAGCACCGCATTCAGATGCTCAACGACGAGCAGACCCACATCCTTCCGGCCGAGGACGAGCCGCGCGCCCGGGTGGCGCGCCTCATGGGTCATGCGGATCTCAAGGCCTTCGAGGACGACCTGCGTGCACGTTTCCGCACCGTGCAGCGGCACTATTCGGCTCTCTTCGAGAACGAGCCGGAACTGGCCTCGGATCTCGGCAACCTGGTCTTCACCGGCGATGACGACGACCCCGAAACGCTGGAGACCCTAGCGGGGCTGGGATACCGGCGACCGCGCGAGGCGTGCAAGATCGTCCGCGCTTGGCACTTTGGTCGCTACCCGGCCGTGCGCTCGAGCCGGGCCCGCGAACGGCTGACGGAACTGCATCCGGCACTCATTGCCTCGCTTGCCTCGACCGACAATGCCGACAACGCGCTTCTGGCCTTCGACAACTTCCTGTCGAAGCTCCCGGCCGGCGTGCAGCTTTTCTCCCTGCTTCGCTCCAATCCGGAGCTTCTGCGCCTTCTGGCGACCGTCATGGGGGCCGCGCCGCGCCTTTCCGAGCTTGTGTCGAAGCGCGTGCATGTTCTGGATGCGGTGCTCGATCCGGCCTTTTTCGGCGCCATGCCGACGGCTGACGAGTTCCGCGCCGGGCTCAAGCGCACGCTCGATCTCGCCCGTTTCTATGAAGACGCACTCGATCGCGCCCGGATCTTTGCCCAGGAGCAGCAGTTCCTGATCGGGCTGCGCCTGCTTACGGACACGCTCAACGCCCATCAGGTCGGAGAGGCGCTGGCCCGGCTCGCGGAAACCGTGATCGAAGGGCTTATGCCGCGCGTGATCGCGAATGTCGCGGAGAACCACGGCACGCTTCCCGGCGCCGACTGGGCGGTGATCGCCATGGGTAAGCTGGGCGGCCGCGAAATGACGGCGGCCTCCGATCTCGACCTCATCCTGCTGTACGAGCACGATGACGACGAGACCCAGAGCGATGGAAAGCGTCCGCTCGCGGCCAGCCAGTATTTCATTCGCCTGACCCAGCGGCTTGTCGCGGCGCTTTCCGCTCCGACCGCCGAGGGCTTTCTCTACGAGGTGGATTTCCGCTTGCGTCCGTCCGGGAATGCGGGGCCGCTTGCCACGCGGCTTGCGTCCTTCGAGGCCTATCAGGCGAGCGAGGCCTGGACGTGGGAGCACATGGCGCTCACCCGCGCCCGCGTGATCGCCTCGTCCTCTCGGGAATTCCGCGAGCGTATCGACGCCCTCATCGACAGGACGCTGGCGCGCAAGCGCGACGCGGCGGCGCTCGCCGCCGAGGTCGCGGCCATGCGTGCCCGCATCGAGGCGGAAAAGGGAACGTCCGATATCTGGGACATCAAGCAGGTCGCCGGCGGTCTGGTGGATGTGGAGTTCATTGCCCAGTACCTCCAGCTCGCCAACGCGCATGACGCGCCGGACATCCTGAGCCAGACGACCGAGACCGCGCTTGCACGGGCTCAGGCGGCAGGCTGCCTCTCCGACACGGATGCGGAAACCCTGCTGCCCGCCATTCGCCTGTATCAGGCGCTGACCCAGGTGCAACGGCTTGCGCTGGAGGGAAAGTTCGATCCTGAAGGCGTGCCCAAGGGCGTGAAGGACCTGCTCGCCCATGCGGGAGAAGCGCCGGACTTCTCGCATCTGGAGCATCTGCTCGCGGATCGCCAGCGTGGCGTGCGCGAGGTCTTCGAACGTCTGGTCGGGAAAGTGGAAAAGCCCGGAAGGGAGTGAGAGCTGGCGGAAGGGGGCGCCCTACGGTCAGCCGATGCGCTTGTCCGCCACCACCTCGGCAAGTGCGGCCGCACGCTGCGCGGCCTCGGCAATTTCCGGAGCAACGGCAGCAAGCCCCGGCTGGCGCGGCAGGCGCACGGTAACCGTGGTGCCTTCGCCGACGCGCGACCGGATCGTCATGGTGCCGCCGTGCAGGCGGACCAGGGACTGGGCGATGGCAAGGCCGAGGCCCGACCCCTTGTGCGTCTTGGTGAACTGGTTCTCCACCTGAACGAAAGGCTTGGCCAGGCGGGCGATGTCCGCTTCCTTGATGCCGATGCCCGTGTCCCTGATCGTGATCTCGAGCGTGTCGTCGCTGTCGGTCGCCTGTTTCGCGGAGAGGTCGACCTTGCCGCCGTCCGGGGTGAACTTCACGGCATTGGACAGGAGGTTCAGCAGCACCTGCTTGATCGCGCGGCGGTCGCCGGTGAGGTCGAGACCCTCGGCCGTCTCGCTTGCAACGGTGATGCTCTTCTCGGCCGCCGTGGCGGAGATGATGCGGGTGACGTCGCCGACCATGGCAGCGAGGTCGATCTCCTCGCGCTTGAGATCCATGCGACCCGCCTCGATCTTCGACATGTCGAGAATGTCGTTGATCACGTTGAGCAGGTAACGGCCGCTGTCGTGAATGTCCGAGCAGTATTCGCGGTACTTGTCGGAGCCGAGCGGCCCGAACATGCCGGTGTCCATGATCTCGGAGAAGCCGATGATGGCGTTCAGCGGAGTGCGCAGCTCGTGGGAGATATTGGCCAGGAACTCCGACTTGGCCTGGTTCGCTTCCTCGGCCTTGGTCTTTTCCTGCGAGTATTTCTCGGCCAGCTCGACGAGCTGTTGTGCCTGGACCTCGAGCTTCTGGCGCGACTGGCGGAGATCCGCGACGGTGGCCATCAGCCGCCGTTCGCTGTCCATCAGCTTTTCCTCGTGGCGCTTCAGCGCGGTGATGTCCGTGCCCACCGACACGAAGCCGCCGTCCTTGGTGCGCCTTTCGGAAATCTGCAGCCAGCGTCCGTCGGCAAGCTGCGCCTCGTAGCTGGATGAGGGATCGGAGGCGTCGCTGCCGATGGTCGGGCTTGCCTGCACCACGGTCTGGCGGGCCGCCGACATGACATCCGCATAGGGCGTTCCGGAGCGGATCGCCGTGCCGGGCAGGTTGTGAAGCTCCTGATAGTTGGAGTTGCACATCACCAGCCGGTTTTCGGTGTCCCACAGGACGAAGGCTTCCGAGATCGTCTCGATGGCGTCGCGCAGGCGGAGGTCCGCCGTGCGGCTCTGCTCGGCGAGCTGGCGCTGCTCGGTCACGTCGATGCAGATGCCGATCAGATGCGGCTCCGACAGGCCCGGCTCGCTCTGCACTTCGGCACGCGCGCGCAGCCATACCCAGTCGCCGTTCGCGTGGCGCATGCGGAACATGCGGTCGACGGTGGTCTCGCCGGTCTCGAGCAGGCTCTCGGCGAGCTCGTAGAGATCGATGTCGTCCGGATGGGCGAGAGCGGAGATCTCGGAGAAGCCGAGAATGTCGTCACGCGGCTTCATGCCGAGCATGTCATACAGGGAGGCGGACCAGAAGATGCGTCCGCGCGACAGGTCCCAGTCGAAAAGGCCGCAACGGCCGCGGTCGAGAGCGAGGTCGATGCGCGCCCGGGTGGCGGCATAGATCTGGTCGGCCTGTTCCGCCCGCGTCGCCTGCGCGAAGAAGGCGTAGATCAGCACCAGCATGACCGAGGCGGTGCCCACGAACAGCGTCACGTTCGCCGAAACGCTGGTGCGCCACTCGGCAAAGACCATGTCCTTCGACTGGATCATGCCGACCATGCCCAGTCGGCCGTCCAGATGGTGCACGGTCGCATAGGCCTCGCTGTCGAGGCCCGGGTCGATGGTCAGCACGCCGGCGCGCGCTCCAAAGACGGTGAGCGGCTGGCCTGCACCGAGAAGGTCGCCCAGGGGCGTGCCGATGAGGTCGGAGCGCAGCGGCGCCGTTGCCGCGATCATGCCGTCGGCGTCGGCGACGAAGATGCGGCGACCGTCACCGGTCGCACGTGGCGGCAGACTGTCCGACAGCGCTGCCTGGAGCGCGCTTTCGAAACCGAGCTCCGGGAGCTCTTCCTCGGCGGCGTTGAGCCTGGAAGTCAGCGTCGTCGCGATCATCGTCAGGTCGTCGCGGGCGCGCTGATCGGTTTCCTCGTGATCGTAGGAGAGCGTGATGGCGCGATAGGTCGCAAGCGTTGCGATGAAGACGATGCAGAGGATGGGGATAGCGCGACGGAAAATCGGTTCCGCCGTGAGCAGGCGCTGATAGGCGGGCTGGGCAAGCAGGCGGATGTGTCCCGTGAGCGACTGGGTCTCTCGGTGCTTCCGCAGTAGGTCCGCGAATCGACGCGCGGACGCTGAACCCGTAAAGGCGCGCGCCATCGTATTGGCCCCCGATGTGTCGATTATCCCGCAAAACTGCACGCGAGCGATGCTCGAATCAACTTCATTTGAATCGCATTCGTGTGATTTGTCCAGTCACGCGGAAGAAAAATATGATTAACGAAACCCTAACAAGACTTGCATCATGCACAACTATCCCGGGTCTGCGGGTGTGCGGGTCTTGTTGCTCAAATGGTGGCGGGTTTCCGTTCTTTCGCCATCCAGTCTAACGGCAAATACGCATGGCCGGCCGGCGGGCTTTTCTGTCGGCTGATTATTACAGGTTGCAAATTCGGGGTGGGATCGCGCGTGCGCGGCATCGCCCGGGCGTTTTGTGCTCCGGTGCCGCGGTCGCAAGATCCGATTGTCAGGGAGAGGGCGTGAAAGCGGCCGTGGGCCGAAATATCGCCGGGCCGGTGAGGTGCCGGCCCGGACTGTCAGGTTACTGGAGGCAGCGTGTCACGATGTCCGCAAGGTCCACCGAGAGGTCCTTGCGCGAGGCCATGGCACGCAGTCGCGCCTCGGCAAGACCGCGACGACGTCCCTCCAGGGCCCGCCACGAGCGGAAGGCCGACATGAGACGCGCGGCGGCCTGCGGGTTGCGGGTGTCGAGTTCTTCGACGAAGTCGGCCACGAAGATATAGCCCGCGCCGTCGATCCGGTTGAACTGGCTCTGGTTGCCGGTGGCGAACGCGCCGATCAGCGCCCTTACCCGGTTGGGGTTCCCGGCTGAAAACCCTGGGTGAGCGGTCAGGGCCCGGACCCGGTCGAGCGTGCCCTCATGCGGCGCGGTGGCCTGCACCATGAACCACTTGTCCATGGCAAGCGGTGTCGAGCCGTGCCGTGCCTCGAAGGCCGCCAGGGCCTCCTCGCTGCCGTGAAGGCCGGCATGGACAAGAACGGTCAGCGCCGCCAGCCGGTCGGTCATGTTGTCCGCGGCCTGGAACTGGGCGGTGACCAGGTCTCCCGCTTCCGGCACGCTGCCGTGGCCCAGGTATTCAAGCAGCACGTTGCGCAGCGCCCGGCGTCCGGCGGCATCCGCCTCAGGCGAAAAGGGGCCGTCCGGCGCCATGTCCCTGTAGAGGCCGAGCAGCACCGGAGACAGGGCGTCGGAAAGACTCCGCCGCAGCCAGGCGCGTGCGGCATGGATGGCGTCCGGATCCACGTCGTGCCCGATCTCGCGGGCGATGTCGGCCTCTCCCGGAAGCTGGAGGCAGAGAGCACGGAACGCGGGCTCCAGGCTCGCATCGGAAGCGCTGGCTCCCAGGGCGTCCGCCAGTCCGTTCGGCAGGCGGGGCATCTGGCCGCGCGCGACCGAGGCACTTGCCGCGATCAAAGTGTTCATGACCACGCGCTGGAGGGCGTCCCACCGGTTGAACGGGTCGCTGTCGTTGGCGGCCAGGAACAGGTAGTCCGCGTCGGCAAGATTGCTCGACAGCGTGACGGGGGCGGAGAAACCACGCAGGAGCGAGGGCACCGGCTGTTCGGCAAGGCCGGAGAAAACCACCTGGTGCCGACCGTCGCGCAGGTGGAGCACGTCGTCGCCATGCTCCATGCCGGAAACGTCGGCCGGGGGCATGTCGCTTCCATCCGGGCCGACGAGTCCGACACGCAGGGGAATGTGCATCGCCTGCTTGCGCGTTTCGCCCGGTGTCGCCGGCGTGCGCTGGCTGATATCGAGCGTGAGGGTGCCGGCGGCCTGATCGTAACGGCTCTCGACCGAAAGCGCGGGCGTGCCGGCCTGCTCGTACCAGAGTGCGAACTGTGCGAGATCGCGTCCGCTGGCTTCCGCGAAACAGGCGAGGAATGCCTCGATGGTCGTGGCTTCGCCGTCGTGGCGTTCAAAGAACAGGTCCATGCCGGCGCGGAAGTCCTCGGGCCCGACGAGGGTCTTCAGCATCCGCACCACTTCCGCGCCCTTTTCGTAGACGGTGGCGGTGTAGAAGTTGTTGATCTCGTGATACTGGCGCGGGCGCACCGGGTGGGCGAGCGGGCCGGCATCCTCGGGAAACTGGTGCGACTTCAGCAGCCTGACGTCGGAGATGCGCTTCACCGGACGCGAACGCATGTCGGAGGAAAATTCCTGATCGCGGAAGACCGTCAGGCCCTCCTTCAGGCAGAGCTGGAACCAGTCACGACAGGTAATGCGGTTTCCGGTCCAGTTGTGGAAGTATTCGTGCGCGATCACGGCCTCGATGCCGGCATAGTCCTGGTCGGTTGCCGTGTCCGGGCGGGCGAGAACGTATTTGTCGTTGAAGATGTTGAGGCCCTTGTTCTCCATCGCACCCATGTTGAAGTCGGACACGGCGACGATGTTGAACACGTCGAGGTCATAGACGCGCCCGAAGGCCTCTTCGTCCCAGCGCATGGACCGCTTGAGGCTGTCCATGGCCCAGTCGCAGGCGGCCTCGTTTCCATGCTCGACGAAGATATTGAGTGCGACCTCGCGCCCGTCGGCGGTGGTGAAGCTGTCGGAAACGCGGGCAAGGTCGCCGGCGACCATGGCGAAAAGGTAGCTCGGCTTGGGATGCGGGTCGTGCCAGACGGCGAAATGGCGGTCCGTTCCCTCGACCGGCCCCGAGGCGACCGGGTTTCCGTTGGCCAGCAGCACGGGGGCTTCGCTGGCGCGGGCCTCGAGCCGGGTCGTGTAGACCGAAAGGCAGTCGGGGCGGTCCTGGAAATAGGTGATGCGGCGGAAGCCCTCGGCCTCGCACTGGGTGCAATAGGTGCCGTTGGAGCGGTAGAGGCCCATGAGCTTGGTGTTGGCATCCGGGTCGAGCCGCGTCTCGATGTCGAGCACGAAGGGGCCGTCGGGAACCTTGAAGATCTCGAGACGCTGGGGTGTCGCGGAAAAGTCGTCGGCCGCAAGGGCCCGCCCGTCGAGCGTGAGGCCGGCCAGCTCCAGTTCGTCGCCGTCGAGCACCAGCGGAGCATCCGCCGGTGCATCGGGCGCGCGGCGGATCGTCAGTCGCGCGCTGACACGGGTCGCCTGCGGGGACAGGCGGATATCCAGTTCGACCGTGTCGATGATGAAGGCGGGCGGGCGATAGTCCTCGAGACGGACGGGAACGGACGTGTCCGTGCGCATGATCTGTACCTTGGTGCTTGCGCCGCCGGGGCGCGTTCACGAAACGGGCGGGTTCAGCCGACCTTGCGGGCCATGGCGACGAGTTTCGCCGTCAGGTCGCTGCCGGCATCGGCGAGCGGGGCGATCACCGTGAAATGGTTGTCCTGCCCCCGGATGTCGAGTTCGGTGTCGACGCCGCCGCGCTGCCAAAGGTCGGCGATGACCCGGGACTGGCGGATGAACTCGTTCGACTCGCCCCCGCCGACGGAGGCGGTGAGGTGGGTTCCCACCGGAGCGGGCAGGGTGACGGGCGAGGCATCGATCGCCTCCTTGCGGTCGAGGCCGAGTTTCTCGTTGATCGACGTTCCGATGAGCGGCTGCAGGTCGAAAAGGCCCGAAATGGCCAGTCCTGCCGGCACGAGACGCTGGGGCAGGTCCCGTCCGCGCCAGTCGGTGGCGAGCAGCGCGGCCGTCAGGTGCCCGCCGGCGGAATGCCCGTATGCGACCACGGGCTTGCGGAAGCGGTCCCAGAGATGGGCGACCAGACGGCGCATCTCCTCGACGATGTCGCCGACGCGTGCCTCGGGGCAAAGCGTGTAGTTGGTCACGACCACGGGCAGTCCGTGGGCGTTCGCACCGCGTGCCATATGGGAGAAGTAGCTCTTGTCGAGGGCCTGCCAGTAGCCGCCATGGATGAAGAGCGCGATCGCGCCCCGGTCGGGCATGCCGCCCTCGGGCAGGAACAGGTCATAGGTGGTTCGCGGGCTGAGTTCGTAGGAGACGTCGAACTCGCCATCGGCCTGCTCGCGGTAGTCTCGGGCATCGCGTGCCCAGCCCTCGATGAGGGCGGGGTGCTCCGGCACCAGCGCGCGATTGTTGTATTCGGCCTCGTAATCTGTCACGGCGATAAGGACTCCCTTGCAGTGTCTCCCTCTTAGCGGTTGCGGTTGCGGGAGTACAGACACGGAGGCGGGGATGCCTGCCGGGCGCAGGGGCACGGCATCTTGACAAGGGGTCGCAATGGCGGGCTTTTCCGGAATAAGCTGCGCGAAATGAAACGGGGGGGCGGGCCACGCGGCGTCGCCCTTGAGGAAAGACCAGACGGGACGATGCTGAAGGCAATCAGGCGATACGGACGAGGGCGGCTGCGCGGCGTGTCGTTGACGGTGCTGGTCGGCGCGTCCTTCGGCCTCCTTCTGTTCGTCTCCATGAGCCTGGTGCTTGCGCTTGCCGTCTTCGCCAATGCGCAGAACACGTTCTCGCTACTCAACGACAAGGCGGTGCTCATCACCGATTCCCTCGAGCGGCAGGTGCGCAATCACCTGGACCTGGCCTCGAGTGCGGTGGTTCATCTGAAGACCATGCTGGACGACGGACCGGTCGGGATCGGCGCGTCGGAGACCCTGCGTCCGATCCTGCTTGCGGCAATGAACGCCAATCCGGCCATCGATGTGCTTGTCGTGACCGATCTTCAAAAGGAGGAATACGGCGTCTACCGGGCGGCCTCGGGCAAGCTCTGGCCCTATCAGCGCAACCGGGTTCCGAAGGTCGCGGAACGCTATGTCCTGCCGGAGCTTTCCGCCAACTCTCCGGCCACCTGGGGGCCTTTGCTGGACTCCGACGGTGTCTCCTACGCGAATGTCACCGTTCCGATCGTCAGGGAGGGGCAGCTTTCGGGGTATCTCACCGCCGCCGTGTCGCTGGAGGAACTGGGGCGCACGGCGGCCGCGCTCGATGACGGCGCCGACACCACGGTCTTCATCATCGCCGATGGCGACGAGATCATCGCCCATTCCGATCTCGACGCACTGCCGCGCCGCGACAACTCGATGCCGCGACTGCCGCAGAAACTCACCGAGCTCGGCGACCCGGTTCTGGCGCGCTTCGATTCCAGCCGGCGCATCGACAACTTCAAGCGGGCCGAGAAGGCGGGGGTGCAGGTAAGCGATGTGGAACTGGAGGACTGGGACGCCCCCGACTACGTCGCCATCACCAAGGTCATCGCCGGCTATGGTCCGGGCGTGTGGACGGTCGGCCAGTATTCCGTCGCCTCCTCGCTCTCGCGCGAGATTGAGCGGTTGTTCGGCTCTGCCATGGTCGGCTTTGCCTCGATCCTCGTGACGCTGGTTCTTGCCGTGCTCCTGGCCCGCCGGACCTCGCGTCCGCTCGCGGAAATCGCCCGTCGCGCCCGTCACATCGGAGCGCTCGACTTCGACAGTGTGGATCCTCTCCCGCACAGCCGCATTCTTGAGCTCGACCGGGTGTACTCGGCGTTCAATGCGATGGTGGTCGGCCTCAAGGCCATGAACAGCTATGTGCCGCGCTCCCTGTTCAACAAGCTCATGCGGCTTGGCGTCGACCAGGCCAGTGCCAGTGAGCGTGACCTCACGCTCGTCTTTACCGACATCGTCGGGTTCACGACCCTGTCGGAGAGCCTGAGCGCGGCGGAGACGGCGGAGCTTCTCAATGGGCACTTCTCGTTGCTCGTTGCCGCCGTCGAGGCGGAGGGGGGCACCGTCGACAAGTTTATCGGTGACGGGATGCTGGCGTTCTGGGGCGCGCCGGACGAACGCCCGGACCACGCACCGGCGGCGCTCCGGGCCTGCCTGCGGATGGCCGAGGCGGTGCACGAGGCCAACCGCGAGGCGGAAGAGAGCGGGCGCCCCGTTTTGCGCATGCGCTTCGGCATTCATACCGGGCGTGTCGTGGTCGGCAATGTCGGCGCGCTCGACCGCTGGAACTACACCGTCGTCGGCGATCCGGTGAACCTGTGTGAGCGGCTGCAATCGCTCGGGCGCGAGGTCGCGCCGCAGGACGAAGCGGTGATCCTGGCCAGCGAGGATGCGCTTGCGCGCATTTCGCTGGACGGTATCGAGGCGGTTTCCGCCCCGCTGACGATGGTTCAGCGTCTCGGCGAGCATGTCTTGCGTGGCCGCAGCGTGCAGGTCACCGTGTGGCGCGTGTCGGCCGGGGTCGATCCACTCTGGGTGGGCATGCCGCGTGCATCGGTGGAGAAGGCCGGATGAGAGCCGGAGGCGTCGTCGGGCTGACATTGAGCTGTGATGTGGATCACATGCGTGAGCGGTCGCGCGTTCTACCTGTTGAAGCGGGTGGGAGTGCGCGCCGATTGACCTTTCGTCAGCGCAACCTGTTCCTATAATGGCGCGGATTGTCTGCCACAGGGTCACAGGGCCTGAAATACGGGCGCGGGGAAGCTTCGTGCCACCTTGCGGTCCGGCGAAGACGTTCCCGACTAAGTCGCATATGTGGACCGGAAGGCCACGCGTCAAGGGACGTAAATCTGAAGTGACCGGTCTTGCCGCATCTGGGCCGGGCGGGGAAGCGAAAGCGGGGCGGTCCGGGTGTCGGGCCGGTTCGCAAGGGGAGGGACGGATCTCGTGAACGTGCTGTCGATCGATGGCCTCAGCGTGGACTTCACGACCGGCGAGGGGACGGTGCGTGCGGTGAAGGATGTGTCCTTCGATGTGCCGCACAACCGCACCGTGGCGCTTGTCGGGGAGTCAGGGTCCGGCAAGACCGTGATCTCCCAGACGATCATGGGACTTCTGCCCGAAAAGGCGAAGGTGACCGGCGGGCGCGTCCTTTTCCGGAACAGTCCCGACGCCGAGGTGATCGACATCGCCGCCCTGGACCGCAAGGGCCCGGCCATGCGCGCCATTCGCGGTGACCGTATCGCCATCATCTTCCAGGAGCCGATGACGTCGCTCTCGCCGCTGCACACCATTGGCGACCAGATCGGCGAGGCGGCCCAACTGCACCGCAACGTCGGAGCGGGCGAGGCGCGCGAGCTGACCCGCGAGATGCTGCGTCTGGTGCGCTTCCCGGATCCGGACCGTGGCGTCGCGTCCTATCCCTTCGAGCTGTCGGGCGGCCTGCGCCAGCGCGCCATGATCGCCATGGCCATGATCTGTCACCCCGCGTTGCTGATCGCCGACGAACCCACCACCGCGCTCGACGTGACCATCCAGGCCGAGATCCTGAAGCTCATCAAGGACGTTCAGTCCGAGCTGTCCATGTCGGTGCTGCTCATCACCCACGATTTCGGCGTCGTCGCCAACATGGCGGATGACGTGGTGGTGATCTATCACGGCCGCATCATGGAGCGGGGCAGCGCGCGCGACCTTTTCGCCGACCCGCGCCACCCCTACCTCAAGGCGCTGCTGAATGCCGTTCCGCGCTTCGCCATGGAGGAGGGCGAGCGGCTGGTTCCCATCCGCCCGATCGCGCCGCATGCCGCGTCGAAGCGCGAGGCGCCCGCCGGCCCCGTGCCCTCGATCGGCGCGCCGATGGTCACGCTGGACCGCGTGACCAAACGCTTCCATACCCGCAAGGGAGGGCTGTTCGGCTCGGGCGGGCACGATGTGCTCGCGCTGGACAATGTCAGCTTCACCGTTCGGCGCGGCGAGTGCCTGGGTCTCGTCGGTGAATCCGGTTCGGGCAAGACCACGACCGCGAAGGCGGTGCTGCGGGCGCTGGAGCCGGATGAAGGCACCGTGTGCTATGACAGCGGCTCCGGGCTTCGGGATGTGAGCGGATTGTCGGGCGAGGCTCTGCTGGAGTATCGCCGCCGGGTGCAGTTGATCTTCCAGGACCCGTTTTCCTCGCTCAATCCGCGCATGACGGTGAATGAGCTGCTGCTTGAGCCGCTGGTGATCCACAAGGTGGGAACGCCGGCCGAGCGGGCGGAACGGGTGCGCGAACTGATGGGGCTCGTCGGGCTCGACCCGCGCTTCCTGCGTCGCTATCCGCACTCGTTCTCCGGTGGCCAGCGCCAGCGCATCGGGATCGCGCGCGCGCTCGCGCTCAGCCCCGAGTTCCTGCTCTGCGATGAACCGACCTCGGCGCTCGATGTCTCCGTGCAGGCCCAGATTCTCAACCTGCTCAAGGATCTCAAGGATGAACTGGGCCTGACCTATCTCTTCGTCAGCCACAATCTGGCGGTGGTCGACTACATCGCCGACCGTATCGCGGTGATGTGCCGTGGCCGCGTGGTGGAGATCGGACCCACGCGCGAGATCGTCGACAATCCGCGCCATCCCTATACCCGTGCGCTGCTCGATTCCGTGCCCGAGCCGGACCTGAACGCGCCGCTGGACTTCGCCGGACTTGACGCGCGCCGGGCGTCCGAGCCCGACCAGTGGCCCGAGCCGTTCCGCTTGGTCGAGGGCGTGGTGCCGGAACTGGTGGAGATGTCGCCGGGTCACTATGTCTGCGCGCCGGGCCTTGCCGCGCGCAGAAAAACGCCAATGGAGGCCGCACAATGAGCCTCGTTCCCGCAGGCGCCGGTTTCGTCAGGCGCACGGCTCATCTTGCCGCCGCGCTGGTTTTGGCCGGCCTCGCCGCGCTGCCGGCACGCGCGCTCGAGTATCGGGAAACGCCGGGCCTTGCCGATCGCGTCGGTGTCGACCTGCCACCGGTTGCCATGCGTCTTCCCGAGGAGCCGCTTGTGGTCGACCTGCCCGCCAAGGGGCGCGAGACGGGGCGCCAGGGTGGCGAGATCAACACGCTGATCGGACGGTCAAAGGACGTCCGCCTCATCAATGTTTGGGGCTATGCCCGCCTTGTCGGCTACGACAAGGACCTGAACCTGAAGCCCGACCTTCTCAAGGCGTTCGAGAGCGAGAACGATCGCGTTTTCACGCTGCGCCTGCGCAAGGGGCACAAGTGGTCGGACGGCGCGCCCTTCACCTCGGAGGATATTCGCTTCTGGTACGAGGATGTGGCCTCCAACCCGAGCCTGCAGCCCTCCGGCCTGCCGCAATTCATGCTGGCCGGCGGCAAGCCGCCGCGCTTCGAGGTGGTGGACGAGACCACCGTGCGCTTTTCATGGGATGAGCCGAATCCGCTGTTCAAGCCGGAACTGGCCAAGTCCCGGCCGCCGTTCATCTATCGCCCGGCCCACTACCTCAAGCAGTACCATGAGCGCTACGGCGACATGGACAAGATCATGAGGCTCGCCGAGGCGAAGAAGCTGCGCAACTGGGCCGCGCTGTTCAACAAGATGGACGACATGTACGACGCCCGGAACCCGGACCTGCCGACGCTGCAGCCCTGGGTTCGCCTGGTCGACGACAGCGAGCGCCGCTTCGTGCTGAAGCGCAATCCCTTCTACCACCGGGTGGACAGCACGGGGCAGCAGCTTCCCTATATCGACCGCGTGATCATGACGGTTGCCGACGGCAAGATCATTCCGGCGAAGACCCAGGCCGGCGAGGTCGATCTCCAGGCCCGCAACATCGGTTTTTCCGACATCACCATTCTCAAGCAGGGCGAGAAGGCGGGGCGCTTCAAGACGTATCTCTGGCCGATCTCCAAGGGCTCGCAGATCTCGCTCCTGCCGAACCTGACAGTGAAGGATCCCGTCTGGCGGTCGCTGATGCGCGACGTGCGTTTCCGCCATGCCCTGTCGCTCGGCATCGACCGGGAGATGATCAACAAGGTTCTCTATCTCGGCTTCGGCACGCCGGCCAACGACACCGTGCTTCCCATGAGCCCGCTGTTCCGTCCCGAGTATCGCGACCTCAACGCCGGTTACGATCCTGACCGGGCCAATGAACTGCTGGATGCGATGGGGCTGACCGAGCGGCGTGGCGACGGCGTGCGCCTGTTGTCCGACGGGCGGCCGCTGGAGATCATCGTGGAAGCGTCCGGCGAGAGCCAGGAGGAGCTCGACGCGCTCGAACTCGTCGCGGAGACATGGCGCGAGATCGGCGTGAAGCTGTTTCCCAAGCCGAGCCAGCGCGACATCATCCGCGAGCGTGCCCTCGCGGGCACCCTTGTGATGGCGGTGTGGTCCGGCTTCGAGAATGGCATTCCGACCTCGGAGATGCCGCCGGAGGACTTTGCTCCCGTGCGAAGCGACTTCCTGTCCTGGTCGGCCTGGGGCAACTGGTACGAGACGGGCGGGCAGACCGGCGAGAAGCCCGACTGGGAGCCCGCCGAGCGGTTGACCGAACTCTATGACGCCTGGCTCGTTTCCGGGTCCGATGAAGAGCGCACGGAGATCTGGCACGAGATGCTGCAGATCCATGCCGAGGAGACGATCCACATCGGTCTGGTTTCCGAGGTGCGGCAGCCGGTCGTCGTTCAGGATCTCGGCAATGTTCCGGAAGTGGGGATCTACGGCTGGGATCCGGGTGCCCAGTTCGGCATCCACCGCATGGACGAATTCTACGTGAAGTGAGTGTTGCGCGGCAGTCGCCGCGTCTGGGGGATCGCTTGATGCTTTGGTACATCCTGCGCCGGGTTCTGACGATGATCCCGACGCTGCTCGTCATAAGCTTTCTGACGTTCATCATCATCGAGTTGCCGGCGGGCGACTACATCTCCAACCAGATCGCGGCCTTGCGCGCGGCGGGCGAGAGCGCGTCCATCGCCAAGCTCGAGTTCCTGCGCGCGGAATATGCCCTCGACCGGCCGTTTCTGGAGCGGTACCTGATCTGGGTCGGCCTGTGGCCGGGGCCGCATGGTTTCGACGGGCTGGTGCAAGGCAACTGGGGCTGGTCGTTCGAATATGAAAAGCCCGTCGCGGATGTGGTCGGGCCCACCCTGCCGCTGACCATCGTGCTCAACGTCGCGACGATCCTCTTCGTCTACATCGTCTCGTTCCCCATCGGGATCTACTCGGCGACCCGCCAGTATTCCTGGGGCGATTACGGCTTCACCTTTCTCGGCTATATCGGCCTCGCCACGCCGAACTTCCTGCTGGGGCTCATCCTGCTCTATTTCGCCAACCTGTGGTTCGGCCTCTCCATCGGCGGGCTGATGGACCCGCGATACATCGGAGAGCCCTGGAGTTCGGGCAAGGCTCTTTCGATCTTGGCGCATCTGATCGTGCCCACGATCGTCATCGGCACGGCCGGAACGGCCGCCATGATCCGCCGATTGCGGGCCAACCTGCTCGACGAGTTGCACAAGCAGTATGTCACCACGGCGCGTGCCAAGGGGATGCGGGAATCCAGCCTGCTCGTGAAGTATCCGCTGCGGATGGCGCTCAACCCCTTTATCGCCGACATCGGCAACCTGATCCCGGGTCTGGTGTCGGGCTCCGTCATCGTGTCGGTGGTGCTGAACCTGCCGACGGTGGGGCCGGTGCTGCTCAACGCGCTGCAGAGCCAGGACCAGTTCCTGGCCGGCTTCATCCTCCTGTTCGTGGCGGTGCTGACGCTGGTCGGCATGCTTGTGTCCGACCTGCTGCTGGCCGTTCTGGATCCGCGCATCCGGCTTGGCGGGAGGGCCGCCACATGAGCGTGAAGGAGACGACCCGCACCGGCAACGACCATTTCGTCGACACCGAGCCGTTCAACCCGGCCGGCGCCGGGACCCTGACGCCAGAGCAGGAGCGCTACTTCCAGGCCTCCCAGTGGCAGATCATGTGGTGGAAGTTCCGCCGCCACCGTCTGGCCGTCTGGTCGGCAGTGATCCTGTTCCTGTTCTATCTCTGCGTTCCCTTCGCCGAGATCATCGCGCCCTATGCGCCCAACGAGCGCTCGAACGACCACCTCTATGCGCCGCCCCAGTCCATCCACCTGTTCCATGACGGCGCCTTCGTCGGGCCTTTCGTCTACGGGATGAAGGCGGACATCGATCTGGAAACCGTGCGCTGGGTCTACACCGAGGACCGGAACGACGTGCAGCCGCTGCGCTTCTTCTGTTCCGGCTCCGACTACGAGTTCTGGGGGCTCGTGGAAGGCAGCTTCCACCTCGTCTGTCCGGCAGAGGGGGGCTCGTTCTATCCGCTCGGCACGGACCGGCTGGGCCGGGACGTCCTCTCGGGGCTGGTCTACGGCGCGCGCCTGTCGCTCACCGTCGGTCTCATCGGTGTCACGATCTCCATCGTTCTCGGCCTTTTCCTGGGCGGCATCGCCGGATATTTCGGCGGGTTCATCGATAGCCTGATCCAGCGCGTCATCGAGATCCTGCGTTCGCTTCCCGAGCTTCCGCTCTGGATGGCTCTGTCCGCCGCGCTGCCCGTCACCTGGGCACCGGTGTGGATCTATCTCGGCATCACCGTGATTCTGGGCCTGCTCGATTGGCCGGGCCTTGCCCGTGCGGTGCGCTCCAAGTTCATGGCGCTGCGCGAGGAGGAATACGCCAAGGCGGCCCTGCTGATGGGAGCCAAGCCTTCGCGCGTGATCGCAAAGCACCTGCTTCCCGGGTTCACGAGCCACATCATCGCCTCCGCCTCGCTTTCGATACCGGCGATGATTCTCGGCGAGACCGCGCTTTCCTACCTGAACCTCGGCCTGAGACGGCCGGCGGTCTCCTGGGGCGTGCTGCTCAACGAGGCGCAGGATATTTCCGTGGTGGTGGTCTATCCCTGGCTCATGGCGCCGGTGGTTCCCATCATCATCGTGGTGCTTGCGTTCAACTTCCTGGGAGACGGTTTGCGCGACGCCGCCGACCCGTATAAGTGAGACGCTCAGAACGTGCGGCCGGGTGACACCGGCCGTTTCGCGCCTCCCGGCCGGTGATGCGCGATGATTTCCCAAAAACGACCGGCATGCGGAGACTTTCATGGCGAAGAATGCGACGACCGCGGACGGCTGGGACGAGGAATACCGGCGCGGGCGCTGGTCCTTCCTGCGTGACCTTCCCGAAAGCGGGCGCTACGGCATCATCGGCATGTGGCTCTCGCTCAACGGCGCGCTCGACAGTGTCCTCGACATCGGTTGCGGCGAGGGGCTGCTCTATGAGCGGCTCGCCCCGATGGGCGTCGGCCGCTACGTGGGCATCGACCTTGCGCCGGCTGCGCTCGGCATTGCCAATGTCGATGCGGACAAGGCCTCGTTGCGCGCGGCCGACCTGCATACGTTCACGCCGGAGCCCGGCGAGGCGTTCAAGGCGGTGGTCTTCAACGAGGTGCTGCATTTCTCGGAGGACCCTGCGGCGGCGGTCGCCCGCTACGTGCCGTTCCTGGAGCCGGGCGGAGTGATCGCCATCTCCATGTATTCGCCCAAGCGGCCCGAGTCGGGCGCCAATCGCCTGATCGCGCGCCTGTGGGAGGCGACCGACGGCGACGAGTGGGAGGTTCTGGACGATTGCCGGCTGACGTCGGATTCGAAGAACGTCACCTGGCGCCTGCGTCTCATCCGCCCCAAGGGCTGAGGGTCAGCCCGCCAGAAGATCCCGTATCCGGGCGAAGCGCGCGCCCGGATGCGCCTTCATGACGGCCAGTGTCCGGTCGAGAAACTCGAAACTTGCGTCATCCTGCGCCAGATGGTGCGAGAGAAGTCCCAGCGGTTCGTCCGGGTTGGTGCGGCGCCTTGCAAGCTGGTAGTCGAAGCGCAAGGCTGCCTGGGGCCACCCGATGAAGCGGCGGTCCTTCTTCCACTTGATCATGTCGATGTGGGTCTGCACGTGACGCCGGTCGCGCGGGTGAAACTGCGTGAAGGTTGAAACGCCCGACAGGCCCGCCTCCGCCAGGCGGGCCGTGATCGCGGTCGTGATCCGGTTCCATGGCGGCACCATCACGGGCACGAACTTCTCCGCATAGAGCGCCTTGAGCCGCGCGTTCCCTTGCGCGAGTTCGCCGATGGCCTCGTCCACATCGCGGGCCCGGCCGAACTCGGCCGCCTTCTCCCCCCTGGCCTTGTCCTGGTAGTTGCGGTGCCGGTAGCCGTGTTGAAGCACGCTCACGAAGGGCTCCGCCGCGATGCGCTCGGCGAGGGCCTGCGTTGCGTCGTGCGGGATGACGGCGAGCGCCACCTCGCAGCCGTGGGCGTTGGCGATGCCGATCAGCCGCTCAAGGGGCGCGCTCGGCTCGATGGCGTCGTCGTCACGCCACCACACCGGAATGCTTCGGCCGCGCTCCGCGAACCAGTCGAGATGCCGGAGCAGTCCGTCGCGAAAGACCTCGAAGCCGGTATCGCTCATGCCGCGCGCTCCGCGAGTGCGCCGGCGAGGATCGAGGCCGCCGACTCTGCGCCGCCGAGCCGCACTGAAAAGCCCGACGGTCTTGGTGCTGAAAGGGCCTCGTCCACCGCGCGCGCGAGATCTTTTGCCGTGAGCCCCGCTTCCGGAACGCTGACCGCGCGTCCGTGGCGCACCAGGGCCTCGGCGCGCTGCGCCTGTTCCGTTTCCTTGATCTGGGCGAAAGGCACCAGGACGCTGGGCACGCCCGCGCGCAGCACGTCGAGCACCGTGTTGTAGCCCGCCTGGCTCACGGAACAGCGCGCCCGCGCAAGGAGCGAGGGAAAGTCCGCCCTTGCGCGCTCGACGACGAGGCCGTCCCCGGCGCCGCTGGAAAGGTCCGCGAAGGTTGCCGCGTCGATGTCATGACCGGCGAGGAGACGCCAGCGGCAGGTGTTCGCGGTCCCGCTCAGCGCCCGTGCCGCCATGGCGGTGCGCAGCAGTTCCACGCCCACGGCGCCGCCGCCGCAGGACACGATCACCTCGTCTTCGCCGTCGCCTTCGGGCGCCTCCGGCCGGGTGCCGGCGGTGTCCACGAAGCCCGTGTAGGCGATCAGGTGCGCGATCCGGTCCGTGAAGGGGAAACTGTCCTCGAGGCGAATGAAGTCGGGATCCGCGTGGACCAGAACGAGGTCATAGGCCGCTTCCGCCCGCGCCGCCATTTCCTCTTCCTTCCAGGCCTCCTGCTTGCGCACAAGGATGTCGCGCACCGATGCGGCGATGACCGGGCGCCTTTCCCGGGCCCGGGCCGCGGCGACAAGCGGTTCCATCTCGAAGGCAAAGGGCCGGCGTCCGAACGGCCAGGTTTCGGTCAGCAGCAGATCGAAGTCTCGGGCGGAGAAGGCGGAAAGCGTCGCCTCCATGCGTACCGCCTTCCAGGCATCGTCGATCTCGCGTCCTTCCGGGGTGATGAAGCTCTTGAAGCGCGCATCCCGCGCCCGCACCGGCGGCAGTTCCACGAGGGTGATGCCGTCGAGATCGGCAAGCGGAGGCGGGGTGTTTCCCGTTGCCAGCGTCACGTCGATGCCCTTGGCCGCCAGCGCCCGACCGATCGCGAGCGCGCGTGAGAAGTGGCCCGTGCCGAGCAGGTGCTGGACGTGAATGAAGGCGGATCGTGTCATGCTCTCACTGCCTGGCGGTGCTTGCGTGATGGCGCAGGGCGCCGTGAAGGAAGGCGTCTAGCCGGGCGGCGCCGGCGCCCAGCGTATGCCGCTCCCGGATATGGGCGCGCGCGGCTTCGCCCATCGTCGATACACGGGCGGGATCGGCGAGAAGCCGTGACAGGTTCGCCGCGAGCGCGGGAGCGTCGCCCTCCGGCGACAGCAGCGCGCTTTTGCCCTCCGCCACGATGTCGGGCACCCCGAAAGTGGCGCCCCCGACAACACCGAGCCCGGCTGCCTGCGCTTCAAGGAACACGAAACCGAAGGCCTCGCGCACGGCGGGCCAGACGAGCAGGTCATGGGCGGCGTAAAGCCGTGCCATGTCGGACGCGGCAACTTCTCCGGCAAGGATGACGGGAAGTCCGTGCATGAGCGAGGCCACGTCGTCCCGGCACGGGCCGTCGCCCGCGATGGTCAGATGGTAGGTGGCGGGGGCGAGGCCGCGCAGAGCCTCGGCCAGAACCCGGTAGGAGGCGAGCTTGGCGCCCTCGCGCATCATGCCGACGGCGAGCAGCCGCAAGGGCGCGCGGGGGGCGGCCCGTTGGTGCGGCATGGCCAGAAACGGCGCCGCGTCCAGAAAGGGGGCGAGAAGCTGAAGCCGGTCTTGCGGCACCACGTCGGCCAGGCATTCGTGGTCCGCCCGGTGCAGGGCGGCGACCCTGTCGGCGCGGGCAAGCGCCATGTCGGCGGCCGCGAAGCCATGGGCCCATTCGCCGGTCCGGCGCTTGGGCGCGCGACTTGCCTCGACCACCGCGTAAGCGGTGGCGAAGCGATCGGCGAGCGCCGGGCCGATCCAGTCCGGAGCCTTGTGATAAAGGTGATAGGTCAGGAAAACATCGGGGCGGTAGCCCTCGCGCGCCCAGTCGTCGCCGATGCGGCGAGCTTCTGCCCGCGCGTCGGCTTCGATCCGGTTCTGCCGCGATACGCCGCCCTCGCGGGACCAGGAGCGGAACCGGGTCGCGATCCGCACCTCGTGTCCGGCAAGTTCGAGCGCGCGCACCAGAAGCCGGCCCATGGTCCGGTCGCCGGAGGGAACCGGATCGTCCAGCGGTTTCATCGGGGCGGTAAAGGCGATGCGCATGACCTGTTCAGAGCACGGCCTTGAAGCGCTCTGCAAGCATGTCGAGCCCCGGGTCCGCGGAAAAACGGGTACGCACGTCCTCTTCCGCGGCAAGCCCGAGGCGCTCCCGCAAGGCCGGGTCCCGTGCGAGACGTTCGATGGCCTCCGCAAGCGAGCGGGGATCTTCCGGCGGCACCAGAACACCCGTCTCTCCGTCCCGGACCAGTTCGGGGATCGCCGAGACATTGGTTGCAAGACAGCAGACCCCCATCGCCGCCGCTTCCATCAAAACGTTGGGGAGCCCGTCGCGGTCGCCCGAACGCGCGACCTTGGATGCCAGCACGAAGAGGTCCGCGCGGCGTGCCGCCGCGATCACGTCCTCGCGCGGGCGCGCGCCCTGCCAGCTTATGCGCGCGCCGATGCCAAGCCGCTCGGCATGTGCCTTGAGGTCCTCGGCCTTTTCACCGCCGCCGATGTGCTCGAAGCGCCAGTCGAGGTTGGCGGGCAGGCGGGCAAGGGCCTCCAGCAGGTCGTCGTAGCCCTTCTTCTCCACGGCACGCCCCACGGACAGCAGCCGCACGGGCCCGCCGGCGCCACCGTCGGCGGCACGCTTGCCCGGTGTCCGGCGTGGAAAGGGCGAGAAATCGAGGCCGTGATAGACCAGATCGATCTTTTCCGGCCGCGCGCAAAGCCCGCGCAAGTGGTCTAGATTGACCTTCGTGCAGGTCACGCCCCAGGCCGCATCGTCGAGCTTCACTCGCAGGTCCCACTCCGGACTTGTCCAGATGTCCTTGGCATGGGCGGAAAACGACCACTTGCGGCCCGACAGGTGGGCCGCATAGCGCGCGACCGAGCAGGGCGTGTGCAGATAGTGGGTGTGGATCCACGTCACGTCTTCGGGCAGTTCACGGGCGAACACGCAGGCCTGTCCCCAGCGCCGCTGGCGGTTCGCGTTCGGTTCATGCGCGAAGTCGGCTTCGTAGAGCGCGCGGGCGGCTGCGTATGTCGGCTGCTTCTCCGCCCATCTGCGGGCGCGGGCGACGCGCGCCGGATCATCCTTGATGTACTCCGGCAGATACAGAACGTCCGAGGTGATCTGCCGGTGCACCGCGTGGATGAACGGGTCGTACGGCCTTCTCAGGGCGACGATGAGCTGTCCGATGCCGCGCTGCTGGAGGCCGAACATTTCCTGCGCGATGAAGGTTTCGGACAGGCGCGGATAGCCTTTGACGACGACGGCGATGCGGGACATTCAAGATTTCCGGTAAGGGGACGGACGTCCCTCAGTAGGCGGGGACCATGCGCGGCGCCGCGCGCACCGTGCGGGATTCCAGAATGGTCTCGACACGGTCGCCGATGACGGTCAGTCCGCCCAGCAGGTTGTCGACACCGGCCTTGGAGGGCGGCGCGAGGAAGGGCAGTTCCTCCAGTGCGTCGATCATCTTGTCCACGTCCGGATATTCGTCGATCGGCAACACCTTGAGCAGGCCGATATCCTCGGCCCGGGTCGCGCGGATCGACTGTTCGCGACGCGGCACCACGCGCGGCACGAGCAGCGTCGGCTTGTCGAAGGAGAGGATCTCGCAGAACGTGTTGTAGCCGCCCATGCCGACGATGGCCCGCGCGCCCGCCATGTAGGGCTCGATGGTGGGCAGGAAGCGCAGGATGTGGACGTCGCGCAGCGTGTCCGCGCGCGCCTGGAACTCCGCCACCGCCGAGGCCGGCATGAAGGGGCCGAGCACGATGAGGGCGGGAAACAGCGGGCGCGTGCGCGATTCGTAGGCGCGCATCACCCAGTCGACCATCTCCACCCCGTCGCCGCCGCCGCCGGGCGTGACGAGAATGTAGGGCTCGTCGTCGAAGGGCAGGGGCTCGGTGATGCGGGCATCCGCCGGGATCGTGCGGCGCAGGTAACCGGTGTTCATCGCCTTCTTGTGGACGGAGGCCGGCAGGCCCATGCCCTCGAGCGGGTTGTGAAGGTCGGGCGGGCCGTAGATCCAGATCTCGTCGTAGAGTTTCTCCAGCGCCGGATCGACACCCTTGCGGGTCCATTCCTCGCGCAGCACCGCCGGATCGTCCATGACGTCGCGCAGGCCCAGAACGAGGCGGGTGTTGCCCTGCTTCTTGAGCATTTCCAGCGTGCCGAGGATCTCGCCGCGCAGGCCGAGCGGTTCCTTGTCCACGATCAGGATGTCGGGGTCGAACACCTTGGCCGTATGCTCGATGATCGAGGATCGGATGGCCAGGATGTGCTCGATGTTGAGCGACAGCGACAGGGGGGTGTATTCGCCGTTCCGAAGCTTTATGACGCCTGGGATGCGCACGAAATCGACGCGGGAGCGAAATTCGAAGCTGCCGATGATCGGCGATCCGGACAGGATCAGCACCGAGAGGTCCTGAAAGCGTCGCGCCAGCGCGTGGGCGATGGTGCTGCAGCGCCGCAGGTGGCCGAGGCCGAAGGAATCGTGACTGTAGATAAGGATCTTCGGCGAGCTGGTGCTCATGCTAGCGGTCCGCTTCCGACATTGGCTTGCCCCTTGAGCGTCTTGCAAGCGGTTGCCGGAACCGGAAGGCCGATTGCCGGTCGCGCGATCCCGCCTGTCCTGACGGGCCGTTGGTGAACGGCCCTTGTCGTGGCGCTTGCGGGCTCAAGACGTCGCTACTTCGCTTCCCTGAAGCCATTCCGGCGGGTTGTCATCATGGCGGCGGTGCGGGTTGCGGCTGCGGGGGGAGACAGCCCAATTCGACTTGCCGGACGGACCGGTCTCGTCCTGCGAGCCGTTCAAACCGCCGTCCGGACAGGTCCGTGCACCGGAATCTTCCTATTTCTCTAGCCGTCGTGACTTTTGGATGCAAGGGCCTCGCCCGTATGCCCGGGCGCTGCGGCAGCCGGGCCTGCCGGGAAACGAAAGGGCTGCCGACCGGCGGCCGGAACTTGCGGCGCACCGTTTCGCTGCCCTCGCGGGAGGTGCGGGCGGGAGGTGAGAAAAGGTGGGAGGCGGGGGTGGCAGGGCCGTTGCAATTCTGGTGAGATCGCCAAAGGCCAACTGGCCAATCAGGTCACCCGCGCTATGATGCGGGTGCTTCTATTCGCGGCGGGCGGCTGGCGCGCCTTCCCGGAACATGCGGGCTGATATGGAAAAAAGCCTTTTCCGGTTCATCTGGCGCTTCAGTTCGCGCCAGCAGATGGTGATCCTGTTGATCACCATCGTTTCGTATCCGGTCACATACATCCTGCTCGAGTTGCCCAAGCTGATCGTCAACGACGCGATCCAGGGCGAGAACTTTCCGCGCGCCTTCTACGGGATGGAGTTCGATCAGGTGTCCTACCTGGTCCTGCTGTGCTTCACGTTTCTCGGCCTCGTGGTCCTGTCGAACGGCATCAAGCTGATCCTCAACGTCTACAAGGGGCGGCTGGGCGAACGGATGCTGCGGCGGCTGCGATTCGAGCTGTTCCAGCGCGTGCTGCGTTTCCGCCTGCCGCATTTCAAGAAGGTGAGTTCGGGCGAGATCATTCCCATGATCACCTCCGAGGTGGAGGACGTGGGCGGCTTCATCGGCGAGGCGATCGCGCTTCCCGCCTACCAGGGCGGAATGCTGGCCGTGCAGATCGGCTTCATCTTCATGCAGGATCCGCTGCTGGGACTGGCCGCGATCTCGTCCTATCCCATGCAGGCCTATGTGATCCCGAAGCTGCAGCGCAGGGTCGTCCTGCTGTCGCGCCAGCGGGTGCGCAATGTGCGCCTGATCGCGGACAAGGTGGGCGAATCGATCGGTGGCATTTCCGAGATCCACGCCAATGACGCCTCGGCCTGGCATTCGGCCGACCTGGCCGACCGGCTGTATGCCAACTACCTGATCCGCTTCAAGATCTTCAACTGGAAGTATTTCATAAAGTTCCTCAACAACTTCATGAACCAGTTGACGCCCTTCCTGTTCTACCTGATCGGCGGCTGGCTGGTGATCGAGGGCAATCTGTCGATCGGCGCGCTTCTGGCGGTCATCGCGGCCTACAAGGACCTGGCGGGCCCGTGGAAGGAGCTCCTGTCCTACTACCAGATGGTCGCCGACGTGGACGTGAAGTACCAGACGGTGGTCGAGAACTTCGATCCCATCGACATCTATCCGGTCTCGCGTCTCACCGCCGACGAGGACACCACGCTCGAGGGACCGCTGGTCATGAAGTCGGTGACCTTCTCCGGCGGTGCCGCCGGGCAGGAGGTCTTCGACGTGTCGTTCAAGGTCGACGAGGGCACGCATGTCGCGGTGATCGGCCCCGACGGGTCGGGACGTTCGGAGGTGTTGCAACTCGCGGCCGGGCTGATCGGGGCCACCTCGGGGCGGGTGGAGATTGGCGGTCACAATCTCGATCATCTGCCCGAATCCGTGCTCGGCCGGCAGATCGCCTATGTCGGCTCCTCCGTGCATGTGTGGACCGGAACCTTGCGCGACAACGTGGTCTACGGCCTGCGGCACAGGCCGCTGCGCGCGCCCGACCGCGAGGGCTCGGAAAAGGCCGACCATGAGCGCCGGCTTGCCGAGGCACGCGCGACCGCCAACCCCGAATATGACGTCGAGGCGTCCTGGGAGGATCTCGAGCGGGTCGGTTGCGAGGACATCGAGGGGCTCGATGCCCGGGCGCTCGATCTCATCGAGATGGTCGGCCTTGCACCCGATGTCTACAGGATGGGCCTGCAGTCGCCCATCGATCCGACCGAGCGTCCAAACGTTGCTGAACGCATCCTGAGCGTGCGCAAGGCGCTTGCCGACAAGGTCGCGCATGACGAGCGCCTGTCGGCGATGATCGAGCTGTGGCAGGTCGAGGCGTTCAACAACTCGGCCTCCATCGCGGAGAACCTGCTGTTCGCGGCCCCCGCCGACCAGAGCGAGGGGCTTGCCTCGCTCGCCGCCGACGCGGAGGTGGTCGCCGTGCTCAGGAAGACCGGCCTCTATCAGAAGCTGGTCAACATCGGCGCGCGCATCGCGGAGACCATGGTCGAGCTCTTCTCCAACGTCTCGGGCGATTCCGGCCTGCTGGGCGACTATTCCTTCATCACCCAGGAGGAACTGCCGGAGTTCGAACGCATCACCCGCATCACGCGGCTCGAGAGCGGGCGCACGGGGCTTGCCACCGCCGACGAGATCCGCCTGATCGGCCTGGCGTTCAAGCTGGTGCCGGCCCGCCACCGCCTCGGCCTTCTCGACGACGCTCTCAAGGAGGAGATCGTGGCCGCGCGCGACGCGTTCCACAAGCGTTTCGCCAGTGTCGACGGCCGCTTCGTGGAGTTCGACCGGGACAGCTACATCGCGCCCATGTCCATCGAGGACAATCTTCTTTTCGGCCGTCCGCGCGTTGACCGCCGCGACGCGCGCGAGCGCATCGACAAGGTGATCCGCGCCCTGGTCGAGGAAGCGGATCTGCGCGGGCCCATCATCCGGGCCGGCCTCGATTTCCACGTCGGGGTCGCCGGTTCGCGCCTGTCCACCGGCCAGCGCCGGCGCGTGGCGCTGGTGCGCGCCCTGATGAAGAACGCGCGCATCACCATTCTCGACGAAACGGCCGTCAGTCTGAACGACGACGACAAGGCCCTGCGGGCGACGATCCGCGGCGAACTGGCCGGACGGACGCTTCTCTTCGGCGCGACGAATTTGCCCGTTGCCGAGGAATTCGACCATAGTGTCATCATGCAGCAGGGAAGGGTGAAGAACGATGCCGAAACCTGAGGCCGCCCGCCGGTGAGCCCGCTCTCGCAACCCTTTCCCCGAGACAAGGAACGCCGGTCGCCCCTGAAGCGGACGATCAGGTATTCAAAGGAGGTAATGTGACCCTAGACGCGGAAGTCGATGCATTGCGGCGCGTGCCGCTCTTCCGGGGCATCGACGCGACCAAGCTCAGGCTGCTCGCCTTCATTTCCGATCGCACCCGCTTCGCCCAGGGCGAATACCTGTGCCAGCAGGGCGAGGAGGGCGACAGCGCCTTCATCCTGCTCGACGGCTCGGCCGACATCAGGGTGGAGACCCCCGATGGCGAGAAGACCGTCGCCCGTCTCGGGCGTCATTCCATTGTTGGCGAAATTGCCATCCTGTGCGACGTTCCTCGGACAGCCTCCGTGGTCGCTGCGGAGGAACTTGATGTCCTGACTGTTTCCAAGGACGATTTTCTGCGCCTGCTCAAGGAGTTCCCCGACATGTCGCTCGAGGTCATGCGCACGCTCGCGCAGCGTCTGGAACGCACCACCCAGGACCTGGCGACGCTCAAGGCGTCGACCGGCGCGGCTGCGTGAAAGGGAACGATGGCGTGACGACGGGTGCCGGGCTTTCGCTCAAGATCTGGGGCGTCCGGGGATCGACCCCGACGCCGGGACCGACGACCCTGCGCTACGGCGGGGAGACAACTTCGTTCGAGATCCGCTGCGGCGACGACCTCGTGCTCGTGGACTGTGGTTCGGGCGCGCGCAATCTTGGCGGGTTCCTGCATGGCGGCCCGCCCCGCGCCTTCGACCTGTTCTTCACCCACACCCATCTCGATCACATTTGCGGGCTGCCCTTTTTCAAGCCCGCCTATGACGAACGCTTCAGCATCAATGCCTGGGCCGGCCATTTCGCCGACAAGCAGGAACTGATGGACATCATCTGCCGCATCATGTCCCCGCCGATCTTTCCGGTGGCGGCCAAGCAGCTCAAGGCCGTGACGTTCCGCAACTTCGTCGGTGGCGAGCTCATCGAGCGCGAGGGCGGCATGAATATCTCCACTGTCGTGCTCAATCACCCCGGCGGGGCGACGGGCTACCGCTTCGATCACGCCGGGAAGTCCATCTGCATCATCACCGACCATGAGCATGGCGTGCCCGGGATCGACAGCGCCTTGCGCCGCTTCGTGGAGGGGGCCGACGTGATGATCTACGATGCCATGTTCACCGACGACGAGTATCCGACCTACGTGGGGTGGGGGCATTCGACCTGGCAAAAGGGCGTGGAACTGGCGCTTGAGGCGGGCGTGCGCCATCCGGTCATGTTCCATCACGACCCGCGCCGCTCCGACGACGCGCTCGACGCCATCGCCGAGGCCGCCGCCGCCCGTCATCCCGGCGCGCTGGTGGCGCGTGAGGGCATGGTGCTCACGCCCTGAGGGTACGTCCCGTTCACGCTCTGCTCGGCAAGAGGTGACTTGTCCGCGAGCCGGACGACATGCTCTTCTTTTCGCGTTCCGGTGCCGTGGAATGAACGGGTGGACCGGTCGAGGGAGCGCGTGACAGATGGACGATCCTGCAAGCCGTGACGCGCTTCCGGCCCCCGGGACGCCCCGTCGAGCGGACCGGGCGTCCTGGCTGTCCCGACTGCGCCGGGTTGCCGCCGACGAACGCGCCATGCCGGCGCGCGTGCGGGCCGAGCTTCGGGCGCGGGAGACGAGCGCGGAACGGCTGATCGGCTGGATCCAGCTCGCCCTTGTCGTGTTCTTTGCCGTCCTCTATTCGCTTGCCCCGCGCGCGGAAGGTGCGGCCGGGTTCAATTTCGTGCCGCTGGCGCTGGCCGCCTATTTCCTGTTCACCGTGCTGCGCGTCGCGCTGTCCTATCGCACCGTGTTGCCGGGCTGGTACCTGGTGCTCTCGATCGTGGTCGACGTGGCCCTTCTCTGCGGCCTGATCTTTTCCTTCCACATCCAGTATGCCCAGCCGGCGACCTTCTATCTGAAGGCTCCCACGGTGATGTATTTCTTCCTCTTCATCGCCTTGCGGGCGTTGCGCTTCGACCCGCGCTTCGTGCTCGTGACCGGGCTGGTGGCCATCGCCGGCTGGGCGGCCCTGGTCGGCTACGCCATCCTTCCGGCGCTGTCGGAGATGCGCGTGACGCGCAACTATGTCGAATATCTCACCTCCAATGCGATCCTGCTCGGCGCGGAACTCGACAAGAGCATCGTCCTTCTCGGCGTGACCCTGCTTTTGACGCTGGCGCTCTATCGCGGGCGCCAGGTGCTCGTCGCGGCGGTGCGCGAGGAGGCGGCGGCCTCGGATCTGAAGCGATTCTTCGCGCCCGAGGTCGCCAGTTCCATCACCGGAGCCGACGAGGCGTTGGTCGCGGGGCGCGGCGAGGTGCGCGAGGTGGCCGTCCTCATGGTCGACATTCGCGGCTTCACGCGCATTGCCGCGAGCCTTCCGCCCGAAACCGTCATGGCCGTGCTCGCGCGCTACCAGGGCGCGGTGACACGTCTCGTCGAGGACGGGGGAGGGCGTGTCGACAAGTACCTGGGCGACGGGGTGCTCGCGACCTTCGGCGCCGTCACGCCGAGTGCGTCAGCGTCCGCGTCGGCGCTTGCGGTCGGCGAGGGACTGCCGGCGCTTTTTCGCGCGCTCGCGCCGGAGCTTCAGGCGCTGGGCTGGCCCGAACCGCTGCGCGCGGGCGCGGCGATTGCCGCCGGGCCGGTCACCGTCGGGGTCGTTGGCGGCGACGAGCGTCTGGAATTCACCGTCATCGGGGATGCGGTCAACCGCGCTGCCAAGCTGGAGGATGCCAACAAGTCCGTCGGGTCGGTCGTACTCACCGATGCCGAAACCTTCGCGCTTGCCCGCTCCCAGGGCTATGCGGGCACCCCGCGCGAGACCCGTGGACAGGTTGCGGTCGCCGGGCTCGACGGTCTCCGCGACCTTGTCGTTCTCGCCTGAGATCGCCTCCGCACCTTTGCCGGTCTTGACCGCCGGGTGCCCAGCTTGTCACTTGTTGCCCCGGAGGAACGCCGTGCATCCCGCACGGACGTCAGACGGGGAGGTCTCATGGAGCTTCGGGAAGGTTTGGCCGCTGTTGTAACGGGCGGTGCATCGGGACTTGGAGCGGCAACGGCCCGCAGGCTGGCGGCAGCCGGCGTCAAGGTCACGCTTTTCGACATGAACAGGGAGCAGGGAGAAGCGATCGCGAGCGAGATCGGCGGCGCGTTCGAGGAGGTCGACGTCACCAGCGACGAGAGCGTCGCCGCCGGCTTCGCGGCCGCGCGCGCGCGGTTCGGACCCGAGCGCATCCTGGTCAATTGCGCCGGCATCGCTCCGGGATCGAAGACCACCTCGCGCGGCGAGCCGCACCCCATGTCGCTCTTCGAGAAGGTCATCGCCGTCAATCTGATCGGCACCTTCCGCTGCATCTCACAGGCCGCCACCGCCATGGTCGAACTCGATCCGGTTACCGGTGACGGCGAGCGCGGCGTGATCGTCTCGACCGCGTCGGTCGCCGCATTCGACGGCCAGATCGGGCAGGCGGCCTATTCGGCGTCCAAGGGTGGCGTCGCCTCGATGACACTTCCCGTCGCGCGCGATCTCGCCAAGTCGGGCGTGCGCGTGGTGACAATCGCGCCGGGGCTTTTCGAAACGCCGATGCTTCTCGGCCTGCCGCAGGACGTGCAGGATTCCATCGCCGCCCAGATTCCGTTTCCCTCGCGTCTCGGCAAGCCGGCGGAATACGCCGATCTGGTTGCCGCGATCTGCGCCAATTCCATGCTCAACGGCGAGACGATCCGCCTCGACGGCGCGATCCGCATGGCACCGAAGTAACCACATGCCAGCTTCGCGGGGCGGTGCACGGTTGTGCCGCCCTGCGGTACGCGCAAGGGTCGGCCCCAGCCCCGCGATCTTCTCGCTTGTCGACGCAGGCGAAGCGCGCATAAACAGGGAGCCTGAACGCTCCCTTTTTCCGGAAAAACCGACGTGGATCACCCGATTTCGTCCCCGGCCAGTGCCGCGGGACCGACCGCGCGCGCCGAAGGCCGCCTGCCGCTTCTCGATGCCCTTCGCGGTCTTGCCGCCCTCGGCATCCTGTGGCGCAACATCTTCGTCTTCGGGCTGCCCACGGTTGCCTTCACCCTGCCGGAGGAGTGGGGCCTGTCGACCGCCTCCAACGTCTTCACCTGGCTTTTCGTGGTGATCTTCGTCGACGGCACCATGCGCGGCCTGTTTTCCATGCTCTTCGGTGCGACGGCCATCCTCATCATGGCCCGCCACGAGCGCAATCCGGGCGGTGTCTTCGCGGCCGACCTGTATTTCCGCCGCCTGATGTGGCTCGTCGCCTTCGGTCTGGTGCATGGCTATCTGCTGCTGTGGCCCTTCGACGTTCTGTACGTCTACGGGCTGCTCGGCATGTTCCTGTTCGTGTTCCGCAACATGAGCGGGCGCGCGCTTCTGGCGATCGCGCTCGTCCTGTTCGCGATCTCCTCGGTCAAGGACGGCACCGGCTGGAGCCTGGAACAGGCATCCATCGACGCCTTCGATGCCAAGCAGGCGGCGATGCAGGCCTCGGGGGAGACGGACACGGCGGAGACCGCAGCGCCGGAGACCGGCACCGAAGCCGGTGCGGAAAGCGCAGCGGACGCGTCCGCTCAGGAAGGGCCTTCGGATCTGGAGGAGGCCGTACGGATCGAACTGGAGGATCTGGAACGCCTCGCGCTAGCCGAGATCGACGAGCGGCTCGCGCCCTATCCGGATCTTCTTCGCACCATCGCGGCGGAGACCTTCCAGGAGCAGACCACGCTGTTCTTCACCGACCATGTGCTGGACGTGGGCGCGATGATGTTCTTCGGCATGGCCTTATTCCGTCTCGGCGCCTTCAGCGGGCGCTGGCCCTTGCGCCGGTCGACGGCGATGGCGGCAATCGGTCTTTCGGGGGGCGTCGTGCTCGGGTTCCTCATTCACGGCACGACCACGCTCGCGGGCTTCGAGAACTGGCAGATCGGTACCGCCGACGCCTATCTCTACAATGCCCGCCGCCTTTTGTTGTGCCTCGGTCTGATCGGGCTGTTCGACGTGCTGCTGCGCCGGCACGCGGGTGTGGTGCTGCTTGCGCCTCTTGCGGCGGTCGGACGCATTCCGCTCACCACCTATGTCGGCCAGACGGTGGTCTGCATCGTGCTGTTCTATGGCCTCGGCTTCGGATTGTTCGGAACGTTCGAGCATCACGAACTGCTGCTCATCGCCTTCGCCATCAACGCGGTTCAGATCGTTCTGGCCGTGCTGTGGGCGCGCACCGGCCGGCAGGGGCCGCTTGAAGCGCTGCTGCGCTTCCTCATTCGCGGCGGCGGCGTTCTGCCGGAGCGCGGCGTCGTCATGCGCGTTCCGGCCGCATCCGCGTCCCCGGAAAAACCCTCACCGGAGCGGAGCCGGACAGCGCGCGCAGCGGCATCCGGCAAGGCAAAAGGCGGTTTGCGTCGCTGAGACGGTTGCCCTCAACGCCTCGATGTTTCACCCTTCCCCTTTCAAGGAGGGGTTGCCATGAGGTTGCTGAGGAACGCCGACAAGGGCTCGCACGCACGAGACGGGCGATTGCATCCCCCCTTGCGCGGGGCGCGCGGCCTGCCCGGTCTCGCCGTCTGCGGTGCCCTCGCGGCCCTGCTCCTGGCACCCGCTCCGGTCCGCGCGACCTCGTTTTCCTCCGTTCCCTGTCCGCTTGCGCTTGTGCTGGCGCTGGACGTGTCCTCCAGCGTCGACGAGCGGGAATATGCCCTGCAGATGAAGGGGCTTGCCGCCGCCTTCCGGGAGGAGACGGTCCAGTCGGCGATCATGGCCACGGGCGGCATTCTCGTCACCGCCTTCGAGTGGAGCGGACGCGACCAGCACGTCACCCATGCGGACTGGCGCTATCTCGCCACGCGGGCGGACATCGAGACCTTCGCCGACCTGCTGGCCCGGAGCCGGCGTCAGCACACGAGCTATCCCACCGCGCTCGGCTATGCGCTCGGACATGCCGCCATTCGCCTGTCTTCCGCGCCGCGCAGATGCCTGCGTCAGGTGGTCGATATTTCCGGCGACGGGGTCAACAACGAGGGCTTCCCGCCCGCCAGCGCCTATCGCGCCTTCGACTACGCACGCATTACCGTCAACGGACTGGTGGTGCGCGGCGCCGATCCCGATCCCTTGCCCTATTACACGCGGGAGGTGATCCGGGGGTCGGGCGCCTTCGTGGAGGTCGCGGAAACCTATTCGGACTACGCCAGGGCCATGGCGCGCAAGCTCCTGCGCGAGATCTCCGGCGCGCCGCTTGCCGGGCTGGAGCGGTATCGGGCCGGCCCGCACGCATCAATACCCGTCACACGCTGAACGGGGCGGGGGAGGCCTCAGTCGCAGCCCGGGCGCGATGACGTCCCTATGGGGCCGCGCCCGGTGCCGCCGACGACGGCGCCCGACGAGCCGCACCCCGTGCCCGGCGCCACCGCGCGCTCCTCGGGAACGGATCCTGCCATGCAGTCCGCGTAGGCGTTGTCATAGGCCTGCTGCCAGGCGTCGTCCTGCGCATCGCCAAGCGCGTCCAGAGTCGCGAGGCCGCCGCCCAGGCGTGCGCCCTGGCCCGCGCCGCGACGGCTCCAGTCGCTTCCAGGCCGGGTGCGGCCGGCAAGGCCGCCGATCACCGCGCCTCCGACGGCCTCTTCCGCGACCCGTTCGCCAAGCTCGCGCGAGGACGGCAGGCGCGCACGCTCGCTGGCACGTCCCGCCTGTGCCTCGGCATAGGCCCGGCAGGTCTCGGGATCCGGGCCGCTGTCGGCACGTGCGAGACCGGCGAATCCCGCCGCCGCGCCAAGTCCCAGCACGACCACGATCGCGAGAGCCCTGCGCCGACTCGCGGGAGCTTGCGTGATGCTGTTGCGGGTGTTCATGAGCCCTCCGTCCTTTTGCGGATATGCAGTCCCTGGTTGCGGCAAGCCTAATCGACTCCGCCCTTCCGCATGATTAACGTGAGGTGAAAAGCGGATGCCCGGAGAACGCGCGCATTCCGCGGAAAAGGGGGGCTTCACAGAGGAAATATTTTAGGCTTAAAATAAATCAGCGCCGCCAGAGAGCGGATCGGCGCGGCGGGGATGCCCTGTCGCACCTGACAAGAACAACCAGTCACCATCCAGCAGCCGGCCGTCAAGCGGCGCGCGGGCGCTTCTGAGGGGAGAATGCAATGCGGAAAGTGATGTTGGCGGCTGCAGCCACGGCGGCCCTTGGCCTTGCCGGCGGCGCGGCCCATGCCGAAAGTCTGAAGATCGGTTTCCTCGCCACCCTGTCGGGTCCGCCCGCGGTTCTGGGCGAGCACATGCGCGACGGCTTCCTGCTGGGCGTCAAGCAGGCCGACGGCAAGCTCGGCGGTCTCGACACCGAGGTTCTGGTCGTCGATGACGAACTGAAGCCGGATGCCGCGCTCACCAAGGTTCGCGGCCTTCTGGAGCGCGACGAGGTCGACATGATGGCCGGCGTCGTCTTCTCCAACGTCATGATGGCGGTCTACAAGCCGATCATGGACAGCGAGACGATTTTCGTCGGCGGCAACGCCGGCCCGTCGCCCATCGCGGGCAAGGCCTGCTCGCCCTACTTCTTCACCACCTCCTACCAGAACGATCAGAACCACGAGGCGATGGGCAAATACGCCCAGGACGCCGGCTACAAGCGCATGATCGTGATGGCCCCGAACTATCAGGCCGGCAAGGATTCCATCGCCGGCTTCAAGCGCCACTTCAAGGGCGAGATCGTCGACGAGCTCTACACCAAGCTCGGCCAGCTCGATTTCAACGCCGAGCTGACGCGTATCGCGGCGGCCAAGCCCGACGCGGTCTTCGCCTTCATGCCGGGCGGCATGGGCGTCAACCTGGTCAAGCAGTACGACCAGGCCGGCCTGAAGGGCGAGGTTCCCTTCCTCTCCGCCTTCACCGTGGACGAGACGACGCTTCCCGCCACCAAGGACACGGCGGTCGGGATGCTGGCCGGCGCTCAGTGGGCGCCCGACCTCGACAACGAGGCCAACAAGGCTTTCGTCGCCGCCTTCGAGAAGGAATACGGCTATGCGCCCTCGGTCTATGCCGCACAGGGCTACGATGCGGCGCAGCTCATCGACGGCGCGCTGAAGGAAGCTGGCGGCAAGGCCGACAAGGCCAAGCTGATGGAGGCCATGAAGGCCGCTCCCTTCGACAGCGTTCGCGGTGACTTCTCCTTCAACACCAACCACTTCCCGATCCAGGATGTGTATGTGGTGAAGGCGGTGAAGCGTGACGACGGCAAGTATGTCACCTCCGCCATGGAAAAGGTGTTCGACGACAAGGTCGACGCCTATGTCGGCGAGTGCCGCATGAAGTGACGGTTTCGACCCGGCCCGCGCGGATGTGCGGGCCGGGCTGCCGTTTCTCCCGCGGACGCCCTGACGATGGCGCCGCGCCGCCTTGATGCGTCCGCACGCGTCCTGATCGAACCGCCCGAAACCGCGAGGCCCAAGCCTTGAGCGCGACCCTCCTTGCCGTGCAGACTCTGAACGGCCTGCAGCTCGGCATTCTCCTCTTTCTCATCGCCGCCGGCCTGACCCTTGTCTTCGGCGTCATGGACTTCATCAACCTCGCCCACGGCGTCCAGTACATGCTCGGCGCCTATCTGGCGGTTGCCGCCTATGCCGTCACCGGAACCTTCTGGGGCGCGCTCGCCCTGGGGCTTGTCGGCTCTCTCGTGCTGGGCCTCGTGCTCGAGATGCTGGTCTTCCGGCATCTCTACGACCGAAGTCACCTCGACCAGGTGCTGGCGACCTTCGGCATCATCATCTTTCTCAACGAGGCGGTGCGCGCCATCTGGGGCTCCGCGCCGCTGACGCTGCCCATGCCCGACGCGCTCTCGGGCTCGTTCGAGCTGATGGACGGGCTGCGCTATCCGGTCTACCGCATCGCGCTGATCGTCTCGGGCCTGGGCGTTGCCGTGCTGCTCTATCTGCTGGTGACCCGCACCCGCGCGGGAATGCTCGTGCGTGCCGGCGCCACCAACGCCACCATGGTGTCCGCACTCGGCGTCAACATCCGCCGCCTGTTCATGCTGGTCTTCGGTTTCGGCGTCATGCTGGCGGGCTTCGCGGGCATTCTCGCGGCGCCCATCCTGGTGGTGGAACCGGGGATGGGCGACAACCTGCTGATCCTCACCTTCGTGGTGATCGTGATCGGCGGCATCGGGTCCATTCGCGGTGCGTTCCTCTCCGCCCTCATCGTCGGCCTGGTGGACACGCTGGGGCGTGGTTTCGCCACCGACATCGCCCGCCTCGTGCTCTCTCCCTCGGCCGCCAATGACGTCGGCCCGGCCATCGCCTCCATGCTCATCTACGTGCTGATGGCGGGCGTGCTGTTCTTCCGGCCGACCGGCCTCTTCCCCGTGCGCAACGGATGAAAACGACCGCCATGACCGACACTCCCCCCGCTGCGCCGCCGGCCGCCTCCCGCTTCGGCCGGGAAGGGCTGATCGCGCTCGTCGTCTTCGCCTGCTTTGCCCTGCTTCCTCCGCTGGCCGGGGCCCTCGACGACAGCTTCCTCGTCTTCTTCGCCATCCGCGTGATGGTCTTCGCCATCGCCGCCGTGAGCCTGTCCCTGATCCTGGGCTTCGGTGCGCTGGTCAGCTTCGGCCACGCCGCCTATCTGGGGATCGGCGCCTATTGCGTCGGCATCCTCGCCGAGCACAACTACTGGGACGTGACCGTCTCGCTCCCGGTGACGCTGCTGGTCTGTGGTCTCTTCGCCGCCGTCACCGGCGCGATCAGTCTCAAGACGCGCGGCGTCTACTTCATCATGATCACGCTCGCCTTCGGGCAGATGGCCTACTACACGGCGACCTCGCTTTCCGCCTATGGCGGAGACGATGGCCTGACGATCTGGGGCCGCACCGAGGTGCTGGGCTCGACCATGCTTTCCGACCGCACGACCTTCTACTACGTGGTGCTGGGCGTTCTGGTGCTGACCTATCTGTTGGCGCGCATGATCGTCGCCTCGCGGTTCGGACGCGTTCTGCAGGGGGCGAAACAGAGCGAGATGCGCCTGTCGGCGATCGGCGTGGATCCCTACTGGTACCGTCTCGCCGCCTATGTCATCTCGGGCATGATGGCCGGCGTCGCCGGGGCGTTGCTGGCCAACGCGGCCGAGTTCGTGTCCCCCGCCTACATGTCCTGGCACCGCTCGGGCGAACTGATCGTCATGGTCGTTCTCGGCGGGCTCGGATCGCTGATCGGCGCGGTGGTCGGCGCGGCCAGCTTCCTGGCGCTGGAGGAGGTGCTCTCCCATTTCACCGAGCACTGGCGGCTTCTCTTCGGGCCCTTCCTCGTTCTCGTCGTCCTGTTCGGGCGCGGCGGGCTCCTGTCGCTTCTTCCGGGAGGTCGCAAGGATGGCTGAACCGATCCTCAAGCTTGACGATCTCGCCAAGTCCTATGGCGCGCTCAAGGTGACCGACCACGTCGATCTCGAGGTGATGCCCGGCGAGATCCACGCCATCATCGGCCCCAACGGGGCGGGCAAGACGACCCTGATCGGTCAGATCTCGGGCGCGCTCCGGCCCGACAGTGGCCGTATCACCTTCAACGGCAGGGACGTGACCGCGCTCGGGATGCCGGCCCGCGCCCGCGCCGGCCTCGCCCGGTCGTTCCAGATCACCGAGATCCTGCCCGCCTTCACGACGCGCGAGAATGTCGCCCTCGCGCTTCAGGCGCGCCAGGGACATTCGTTCCGCTTCCTGGCCAATGTGGGACGCGATCGCGATCTCAACGACAGGGCCGGGGAATATCTTGCGGAACTGGGCCTTGCCCATCGCGCCGACATTCCCGCCGGTACGCTCTCCCACGGCGAGAAGCGGGCTCTGGAGCTGGCCATCGCGCTGGCGCTGGAACCGAAGCTCCTGCTTCTGGACGAGCCGATGGCCGGCACGGGGCGCGAGGAAACGGACCGCCTCGTCGAGGTGCTCCAGGCGCTCAAGGGACGCTATGCCATGCTTCTCGTCGAGCACGACATGAGCGCGGTCTTCGCGCTTGCCGACCGAATCTCGGTGCTTGTCTACGGCCAGATCGTGGCCACGGGCACGCCCGGGGAAATCCGCGCGAGCGCCCGCGTTCGCGAAGCCTACCTTGGCGAGGAGGGCGCGGCATGACCGCACTTCTGGACGTTTCCGACCTTCATGCGGCCTATGGCGCGGCGGAGGTACTTTTCGGCATGGGCTTCACGGTCGCGCGTGGCGAGGTGGTCACGCTGATGGGCCGCAACGGCATGGGCAAGACGACCACGATCCACACCATGATGGGCATGATGAAGGCGAGCGCCGGGCGCGTGGTCTTCGACGGGCAGGACCTTTCCGGCCAGCCCGCGTACCGCATCGCCCAGGCGGGCCTCGGCCTCGTGCCCGAGGGACGCCAGATCTTCCCCACCCTGAGCGTGGAGGAGAACCTGGTCGCCACCGCCGCGAACCGTTTCGGGGCGAAGCCCGGCTGGTCGCTCGATCGCGTTTACGGCTTTTTCCCACGCCTCAAGGAACGGCGCTCCAACATGGGCAACCAGCTCTCGGGCGGCGAGCAGCAGATGCTGGCCATCGGCCGGGCGCTGATGACCAACCCCAAGCTGCTGATCCTCGACGAGGCGACCGAAGGGCTCGCGCCGCTGATCCGCGCCGAGATCTGGGCCTGCCTCGACCGGCTCAAGGGCGAGGGGCAGTCGATCCTGGTCATCGACAAGAACGTCGATGCGCTGGAAAAGCTCGCCGACCGGCATGTCATCGTGGAAAAGGGGCAGGTCGCCTGGTCTGGAACCTCGTCGGAGCTTGCCGCCGACCCGACCCTTCGCGAGCGCTATCTCAGCGTGTGACGCGGCGCATGGTTGTCCGTGCAGGCGGGGCCTCGGTGCCGGTGGCAGTCTGCGGGCCCGGAAACCGGATGGCCGGGACACGGGCGGTTCCTGTCTCAGGCCGCCCTGTCTCAGGCGCTCTGTTTCAGGCGGAGCTTGTCGCTGGTTGCCCCGGGTCCTGGTGCTCGGCGAGATAGTGCGGCACCTGGTCGGCTGTCATCGGCCGGGCGAAGAAATACCCTTGCGCGAAGGCAACGCCGAGGCGTCGCAACTCAGCCAGTTCGCTGTGCGTTTCCACACCCTCGGCGATACAGTCGAGCTTGCGGTTGCGTGACAGGTGCACCAGTGAGCGCACGATGTCGAGGCTGGCGGGATTGGTGTCGATGCTGCTTACGAAGCTGCGGTCGATCTTCAGCTTGGTCAGCGGCAGGGCATGCAGGCGCGACAGGCTCGAATAGCCGGTGCCGAAGTCGTCGATCGCGACGCCGCAACCGAGGTCGCGCAGGAACTGCAGCGAGTTCTCCACCTGCGAGGCATCGAAGATGAACGCGGTTTCGGTGATCTCCAGGTCGAGCAGGCTGTTGTCGAAGGCCGAGCGCGTGATGAGCGCGGCGATCTTCAGGAGCGTGTCCGTGGACATCAGGTCGCGCGCGGAGAGGTTGAAGCTCAGCCGCATCCCTTTCGGCCATGTCTTGGCTTCCGACAGTGCCTTGCGGAGCAGTTCGCACGTCAGCCTGGAAATGATGCCCGTGCGCTCGGCGATGGGAATGAACTCGCCCGGCGACACGGTTCCCAGGTAGGGGCTTTGCCAGCGTGCCAGGGCCTCGAAGGCGACGGGCCGGTTGGTTCGGATATCGACGATCGGCTGGAAGGCGACGCTGAGCTCCAGGTCGAGATCCGCGCCGCGCAACGTCTGCTCGATGAGGGACTCGCGGTGGATCATCTCCTTGTGCGCGTCGGAGAAGACGGTCGCCGCCCCCCGGTTCAGCCTCTTCGACTGGTAGAGCGCGAAATCGGCCCGATTCATGAGTTCGGTTGGCGAGGGGACGTCGGCTCCGTCGCGCGCAAATCCGATGGAACTGGACACCTGCACCCGGGCCGTCGGCAGTGCGACGGGTCGTGACAGGGCTTCGCACAGCCCCTGTCCTCTGGTCGTGAGCGCCCCTCCGCCGATCTCCCCGGTCACAAGGATGGCGAACTCGTCGCCTCCGAGCCTTGCGGCGAAGGTGCCGTCGGTCAGGCAGGCCCGCCGCAGCCGTTCACCGATCTCGCGCAGGAGCTGGTCGCCCACCGAGTGCCCGTAGGTGTCGTTGACCGGCTTGAAGCCGTCGAGGTCGATGATGCCGACGCTGAAGGTTTCCCCGTTGGCGCGTGCGGCCCTGAACATCTCCTCCAGCCGTGAGAAGAATGCGCGACGGTTCGGCAGGTCCGTGAGGCTGTCGAGATTGGCGAGACGAAAGTTCTCCTCGCCCAGCGCTACCGCACGCGTCTGCGCTTCGACCATCTGGCGGAAGTGGTTGTAGTTGATCGTCACGATGATCAGCATGGCGATGGTGACGAGCACCACGTTCAGCGCGGAGGCAATGAACGTCGGTTCGCCTGTCGACATGAAAAACGTTACGAACAGCGTGTTGACGATCAGGGCGACGATCAGCGCCGCGGCGCGCAGGTACATGAGGCAGAAGACGCAGCTCACCAGCGTGATGGCCATGAAGAAGCTGACGTGGGCCTTGGTGTAGGGCGTTCCATAGCCATAGAGGCTGAGCGCCCATCCCGAGTAGGCGAGGGACAGAACGACGGCAAAGCGCAGCGTGCGCTGGAGCGCCGCCCGCGCGGCCTCCGCGTCCGGTTCGATATGCCGCTTGCGCCACCAGAAGAAGATCCGCGCCGCGCAGATCGCGCTGAGCAGGAGGGCGACATGGACCGTCAGCCAGGCCGGTGCGTGGGGGGACAGCGTGAGCGCCAGTGCCCAGGCGTTCATCATCAGGATGACGTAGAGGAGCGGAACCTGCCGCGAGAAGGCCCGATACTGCGCCTTCAGCAGCTCCGGGTCGTCCGGCAGGGCGAACATTCGCCCCAATGGGGCGAAAAGCCCCCCGCGGGCGCCGCTGCTTTCAGCAGTGCCGGAGGTGGGAGAATTCGCCGGACCTGGATCCTGTTGCATGGTTTGATCGCGCGCGCTTGCGGTTGGCTGGGGACAGAGCCCGAAGTCCCAAGAGGACTTCTGTCATGCTCTTTCCGGTGGCTTTTGCGTCTGGCCACTGTTCACTCTACGCATGCTTCCCATTTCAACAGGTTAACACAAGAGTCCTTTGCGGATTGTACGTGATGTTGTCAGCTATACGCTGGGGTATCAGGTGCTTTGGTCTGCTGGTGTCCAGCGGGATGGAGAAGGTACGAAAAAGGGCGGCCCTGGGCCGCCCTCTTGCATGATCCGTCAGTGTGGTGACGTGCGTTCGCGTCAGTCGACGCGGCGCACCGCGCCTTCCGCGGCCGAGGTCGTCAGCAGCGCATAGGCCTTGAGCGCGGTCGAGATCTTGCGCGTACGCTTCTCGACCGGCTTCCAGGCGGCGTCGCCCTTCGCCTCCATCGCGGCCCGGCGGCGCGCCATTTCCTCGTCCGACACGGCGAGGTGGATGGTGCGGCCCGGGATGTCGATCTCCAGCCGGTCGCCTTCCTCGGCAAGGCCGATGGCGCCGCCTTCGGCGGCTTCCGGCGAGACGTGGCCGATGGACAGGCCCGAGGTGCCGCCGGAGAAGCGGCCGTCGGTGACCAGGGCGCACTGCTTGCCCAGCCCCTTCGACTTCAGGTAGCTGGTCGGATAGAGCATTTCCTGCATTCCGGGACCGCCGCGCGGGCCTTCGTAGCGGATCAGCACCACGTCGCCCGCCTCGATCTTGCCGGTCAGGATGCCGCTCACGGCGCTGTCCTGGCTTTCGAAGATCCGCACGCGGCCGGTGAACTTGAGGATGGACTCGTCCACGCCGGCCGTCTTCACGATGCAGCCGTCCCGGGCGATGTTGCCGTAGAGCACGGCGAGACCGCCGTCCTGGGAATAGGCGTGCGCCTTGTCGCGGATGACGCCCGTCTCGCGGTCGTCGTCGACGCTCGGATAACGGCAGTCCTGCGAGAAGGCCGTCTGGGTCGGAATGCCGCCGGGGCCGGCGCGATAGAAGTCGATCACGCTTTCGGCGCCCGTGCGCTTGATGTCCCAGCGCTCGAGGGCGTCGGAGAGGCTCGGCGAGTGGACCATCGGCAGCGAGGTGTCGAGCAGGCCGGCGCGGTCGAGCTCGCCCAGGATGCCCATGATGCCGCCGGCCCGGTGCACGTCTTCCATGTGCACGTGGGAGACGGAGGGGGCGACCTTGCAGAGCACCGGAACCTTGCGCGACAGCTTGTCGATGTCGGCCATGGTGAAGTCGATCTCGCCCTCGCGCGCAGCGGCGAGCAGGTGCAGCACCGTGTTGGTCGACCCGCCCATGGCAATGTCGAGCGACATGGCGTTGTGGAATGCGGTGCGGTTGGCGATCACGCGCGGCAGCACGTTCTCGTCGCCCTGCTCGTAGTAGCGGCGCGCCAGGTCCACGACCAGGTGGCCGGCCTCGACGAACAGCCGCTCGCGGTCGGCGTGGGTTGCAAGCGTGGAGCCGTTGCCCGGCAGCGACAGGCCCAGCGCCTCGGTCAGGCAGTTCATCGAGTTGGCGGTGAACATGCCCGAGCAGGAGCCGCAGGTCGGACAAGCGGAGCGCTCGATGGCGTTGACGTCCTCGTCGGACATCTTGTCGTCGGCGGCGGCGACCATGGCGTCGACCAGGTCCAGTGCGCGCTCGGTGCCGTCGGCGAGCTTCACCTTGCCGGCTTCCATGGGGCCGCCGGAGACGAAGACCACGGGGATGTTGAGCCGCATGGCGGCCATCAGCATGCCCGGAGTGATCTTGTCGCAATTGGAGATGCAGACCATGGCGTCGGCGCAATGGGCGTTGACCATGTACTCCACGCTGTCGGCGATGATCTCGCGCGAGGGCAGCGAGTAGAGCATGCCGTCGTGGCCCATGGCGA
>MDTG01058848.1_pt1 | contig 90171 bp, 79 predicted proteins | sample 811421 | NCBI WGS metagenome assembly MDTG01 (sample SAMN05326645, study PRJNA326480) | marine metagenome | isolation source: seawater | place: Pacific Ocean: South East | collected 2011 | reverse complement strand
GGGCGCTCCCGCGCCCCCCGTCTCGCGAACTGCCTGAAAAGCAAGAGGAACGCACCCATGGGTTTCACCCGACGCACCCTTCTCGGCGCAGCACTCGGCCTTGGCGCGCTGGTCGCCACCGTGCCGGCGATGGCCGCCGACGTGACCCTGAAGCTGGGCTGGACCACCTCTGACGGTGCGACCGACCCCTATGCGATCGCGGCGCGCGACTTCGCCGCGGCGCTTGAGGCCGAGATGCCCGGCGTGTTCGAGGTGAAGTACTTCCCGAACCGCCAGCTGGGCGACGAGAAGGAAATGATCGAGGGCATGTCCTTCGGCACCATCGACGGCGGCATCATCACCAATGCGGTGATCGCCAATGTCGAGCCGGCCTTCCAGCTGCTGGACCTGCCCTTCCTGTTCGCGAACGAGGCCCAGGCCCACAAGGTGCTGGACGGCGATGTCGGCCAGGAGCTGATGGGCAAGCTGCGCAACCGCGGCATCATCGGCCTGGGCTTCGCCGAGGGCGGCTTCCGCCACATGATCAACAACACCCGCCCGGTGGCCCAGCCCGACGACGTGTCGGGCGTGAAGTACCGGGTGATGCAGAACCCGGTCTTCCTGGAAATGTTCAGCTCGCTGGGCGGCAACCCGGTGCCGATGGCCTGGGGCGAGACCTTCACCGCCGTGCAGCAGGGCACGATCGACGGGCTGGAAATTCCGGTCGCGGTCATCCAGGCCAACAAGTTCGCCGAGGTCACGAAGTATCTTTCGCTCACCCGCCATACCTATTCGGCGCTGGGCGTGCTGATCTCGAAGCGGACCTTCGACAAGATGACCAAGGAACAGCAGGAGGCGGTGCTGCGCGCGGCCCCCAAGGCGATCGCCGCCCAGCGCGTCCAGGTGGCAGACAACACCAAGCAGATCATCGAAGAGCTGAAGGCCGCCGGCATGACGGTCAACGAGATCAGCGATCCCGCCGCCTTCCGCGCCAAGGTGACCGGCGTCTACGACCGCTTCAAGCCGCGGATCGGCGCCGAGCTGATGGACAAGGCCCTCGCCGAGGTCAACTGACCCCGGTGACGGACCGTCCGGCCGGCAGTGCGCCCCCCGCGCTGCCGGCCGGATGCCATTCCGGACCAGCGCATCCCCCCGACCCTGACGGCAGACGGTAGCTCCCCCATGTCGGCTTTGCTCCAGACCCTCTCGCGCGGGCTTGCCCGGGTGACCGGCTGGGTGATCGTGGCCATCACCACCGTGATGATGGTGAGCCTGATCCTCCAGGTGTTCTCGCGCTATGTGCTCGGCCAGGGCTTCACCTGGACCGAGGAACTCGCCCTGTTCCTGTTCACCTGGGTGGTGCTGCTCGCCGCCACGACCGCGATCCGCGACGACGGCCATGTCCGCCTGCAGCTGGTCATCGACCTGCTGCCCGGGGCGGCCCGGCGGATCTGGATGCGCGTCCTGACCCTCGCCGTGCTGATCTTCTGCGTGGTCTTCGCCGTGACCGGGGCCGAATACGTCTCGGCAACGCTGGGCCAGGTTTCGGCCGCGGTGCAGTACCCGATCGAGGCGCTGCACATGGCGGCCCCCGTCGCCGGCGTGCTGGGGGCGATCCACGCCCTGGCCCGGCTGCTGGCGCCGCAATCGGTGATCGACGGCACGCCCGAAACCGGAGGCATGGTATGAGCACCGCCGCAGCCGTTCTGCTGATCGCCTTCGCCGTCTGCCTGTTCAGCGGCGTGCCGATCGTCTTCTCGCTGGGCCTTGCCGCCATCGCCGGGCTCTGGGCTGCCGATTTCGACCTGATCGTGCTGGCCCAGCGGACGATTTCAGGCACCCAGGTCTTCACCCTGCTCGCCATTCCGGGCTTCGTGCTGGCCGGGGACCTGATGATGCATGGCGGGCTGTCGCGCCGCCTGGTCCGGCTCTGCCAGGTGCTGGTGCAGCATGTGACCGGCGGGCTCGGCATGGTGACCGTGCTCTCGGCCACCTTCTTCGCCGCGATCTCGGGCTCGGCACCGGCCACCACCGCCGCCATCGGCGGCATCATGGTGCCCGAGATGGAGCGCCACGGCTGGAGCCGCCGCTTCGCCGCCGCACTCTCCACCGCCGCCGGCCCGATCGGGCAGATGATCCCGCCCTCGATCCCCATGGTCATCTGGGGCGTGGTCGCCGAACAGTCGATCACCAAACTGTTCCTGGCCGGCATCGTGCCCGGCATCCTGATCGCCATCGGGCTGATGACGGTGTGCTGGTTCGCCGCCCGCGCCCAGGGCATCCCCAAGGCGACCCGCCGGGCGACCGCCCGCGAACTGCTGGTGGCGCTGAATGACGGCAAATGGGCGCTGGCGGCGCCGCTGGTCATTCTGGGCGGCATCTATGGCGGCATTTTCACCCCCACCGAAGCCTCGGCGATCGGCGTCGCCTATGCCTTCGTGGTCGGCATGTTCATCTATCGCGAGCTGAAGGTCCGGGACCTTCCGGCCATTCTGCTCCAGTCGATGCGCACCACCACCATCGTCTGCAGCATCATCGCCGTCGCCTCGGCCTTCGGCTGGCTGGTCGCCATCGAACAGCTGCCGACGGTGATCGCCGAAGCCATTCTGTCGGTCTCGTCGAACCCGATCGTCATCCTGATGATGATCAACGTGCTGCTGCTGTTCATCGGCGCGATCATGGACAATGTGGCGGCGATGATCATCCTGGGCGGCGTGCTGACCAGCATAGGCACCAGCCTGGGGCTGGACCCGATCCATCTGGGCGCGATCGTGGTGATCAACTTCGCGATCGGCATGGCCACCCCGCCCTTCGGCTATTCGCTGTTCGTCGGCGCCGCGATCAGCAGGCTGTCGGTCGAAGAGGTCTCCAAGGCGCTCTGGCCGATGCTGCTGGTCAAGATTCTGGTGCTGGCCCTGATCACCTATGTCCCCTGGGTGGTGCTGGCCCTGCCTCGGCTGCTCGGCTGAAACCGGTCCCCGAACCGGGTCGAAACCGCCCCCGCCGGCCGCCGGCGGGGGCGGGTTCGTTTCGGACCGGCCCCGGAATTCTTAGAACCTGAAGTTTATTTTGGTCCGATAATATTCCTTGACGCGTTCATTTCGGGTGATAAAGTCGCGCAAGAATTAAACAAGAGCGGCATGTAGTCCATTCTTCATCAGCTGGGGAGCGGCATCGGATGAAGGTGTACGACTCGATCCTGGAGGCCGTCGGCGATACGCCGATGGTCCGGATCCGCAGCGTCTCGAAACAGGTCCCGGCGGAGATCTTCGCCAAGCTCGAATTCATGAACCCCGGCGGCAGCGTCAAGGACCGGCTGGTCCGCTACCTGCTGGAGCGCTACGACGAAGCGGGCGCGCTGACGCCCGACACCGTGCTGGTCGAGAATTCCTCGGGCAATACCGGCGCGGCGCTCTCGATGGCGGCGGCCGTGCGCGGCATCGGCTGCGTGGTGACCATCCCCGACAAGATGAGCACCGAGAAGATCGCCCGGATGCGCGCCTTCGGCACAAGGGTGGTGGTGGCCCCGACCGCAGTGGCCGCCGATGCGCCCGAAAGCTATTACAGCCAGGCCCGGCGTATCGCCGAAGAGACGCCCGGGGCGATCTATCCCGACCAGTACAACAACCCGCTGAATGCCGCCGCCCATTACGCCAGCACCGGGCCCGAGATCTGGGAACAGACCGGCGGCCGGATCGACGCCTTCGTCTGCGGCATCGGTACCGGCGGCACGATCAGCGGTGTGGGCCGCTATCTGAAGGAACGGGATCCGTCGATCCGGGTGATCGGCGTCGACCCGGAGGGCAGCGTGTTCCACGACCAGTTCCATCACGGCCGGTTGAGCACGCCGCATGTCTATCAGGTGGAGGGCATCGGCGAGGATTATCTGGTCGAGGCGGTGGATTTCTCGGTGATCGACGACATCATCCGGGTCGACGACCGGTCTTCGTTCCTGACCGCGCGCCGGCTGGTGCGCGAGGAAGGGCTGCTCTGCGGCGGATCGAGCGGGGCTGCGATGTGGGGTGCGCTGCAGGTGGCGGACCGCTTCCCGGGCGGCCGGATCGTGGTGCTGCTGCCCGATTCCGGCAACATGTATCTCAGCAAGTTCCTGGATGACGACTGGATGGTCCGGCACGGCCATCTGGCGGCCCCGACGGCAGCAACACCGCAGGCCATGGCGGCCGTGGCAGGTGCAGAATGACCGCCGTCGCAGCCGGGCCGTCCGTGGCCGAACCCCCGGTGGCGGCCGGCGTGATGCCTGGCGCGCGCTGGGCCTTCGCCGACCGCATCGACCTGATGGACGAGAGCCTGCGCGAGGGCGCCGAACGCGCCAGCGTGCCGCCGGACCTGGACGCCAAATGCGATCTGGCCCGGGCGATCGCCGATGTCGGCATCCGCACGCTGGTGGTCGGCATGTTCCCCGACGTGCCGCAGAATGCCGAACTGCTGGCACGGCTGGTGCGCCGCCAGCAGGCCGGGCAGCTGCCTGCCGATCTGCGCTTCATGGTCATCTCTCATGTTGGCGTGACCATGCGCCAGACGCTGGCCCTGCTCGACGAACTGGCGATCCCGCTCGACACGGTGCATGTGATCGCGATCCATTCGGTTTCGGATCTGCAGATCACCCATCTGTTTCCGACCATTCTGCGCAAGGACGGCGCCGTCGACTGGGATCAGGCCGCCTGGGAAGCGCTGGACGATGCCACGCGGCGGGCGCGCAATCTGGACTGGCTGGCCGATTTCCTGCCGGTGGTGACCGGCTGGCGCGGCGGCGGGGTGATGGTCGGGCTGCTGGATGCCTTCCGCGCCGATCACGGCCATCTGATGAATGCGGTGGCAACCGTGGCCGCGGCCGGCATCCGCCAGATCCGTCTGGTCGACACCGCCGGCACCTGCCTGCCCCATCAGCTGCCCCAGACGGTGGGCGAGCCGGTGGCGCGCTTCCCCGACATCGCCTTCTACGGCCATTTCCACGACGATTTCGGCATGTCGACCGCCAATGCGGTGATGGGGTTGTCGCTGGGGCTGAAGGGGGTGGACGTCTCGGTCGGCGGCTTCGCCAACCGGGCCGGACATCCGCCGCTGGCCGAGGTGGTGATGGCGCTGCGCAAACTCTACGGCGTGGAGCTGCCGGGCATGGACGCCACCCGGCTGCACGGCCTCAGCCGCATGGCTGAACGGATCTACGGGTTGATGGAAAACCCCGCCCAGGCGATCACCGGCGTCGTCACCCACAGCGTGCAGAGCGGCATCCGTACCGAGCTGCTGCGCAAGGCCCCGCGGATCTTCGACGCGATCGCCCCCGAAGAGGTCGGTGCCCGACTGGTGGCGATGTTCGGGGTGCGCAGCGGTCGCGACGGGCTGCTGCGCTTTCTGCGCGAACGCCAGCTGCTCGCCCCCTTCGGCCTGGAGCCGACGCCCGAGATCGCCGACGCGCTGTTCGAACATCTGGACGCCGAATGGGCCCTCCGCAGCGCCGGCGCCCGCGCCCGGCTGGGCGAGCTGATCGAACAGTATCAGGACACGCTGAACGCATCCTTCTTTACCGAAGAGGCTATGACGTCATGGCTGAGCGCGCATCTGACCGCCGTGCATATGAAGACGGCCTGACCGCCACCGCCGCCGCGGCCGCGCTCTGGCCGATCTTCCGCGACCGGGCCACCGGCGCCGATGAGGAACAGTGGCGCGACATGCTCGACCTTGCGGCGATCGCGGCCGCCGGGCTGACGCAGGAGAACGGGCTGGACCCGGTGGGTGAACTGGCCGTGCACCGGGTGCTTTATGCCATCTATGCCGGGCGGATCCTGGTGCCCTGGTCGCCGCAATGGCGCGATCTGGACGATGTCCGGGTCGATCTGCTGCGCCGGACGCTGGAAACCGGCTGGGAGGCGGCCGAACGCCGCCGGCTGACCGGCTTCTTCGGCCCCCTGCCGCAGGTGACGGATTTCGCCGGCTGGGCCACGCATCACTGCCAGGCCCACCGGTCCAATGTCGGCCACCCGCTGTTCGATTTCTTAAGCGACCGGGCAAGCTTCGACCAGCTGCGCAGCTTCATCGTTCAGGAAACCCCCTTCGACATCCATTTCGGCGACATCGTAGCCATGATGCTGCCGGGGGTGCATGGCGGCGCCAAGGCCGAGTTCTCGCGCAATTTCTGGGACGAGATGGGCCGCGGCGACCAGCGGCTGGCGCATCGCCAGCTCCGGCTCGACATGATGACGGCGCTGGGCGTGCGCGAGGATGTGCATGTCACCGAGGTCGAGGCCTTCTGCCTGGAAGAACTTCGCCTCGCCAACATGTATTTCCACGGCGTGTTCAACCGCGCCCTGCTGCCCCAGGCGATCGGCATGATGCTGGCCACCGAACTGATGGTTCCCGGGCGGCTGGACCGGCAGATCCAGGGCTGGCGGCGGGTCGGGCTGGATGACGACACCATGCGCTATCTGATCGAACACACCGTGGTCGACATCGAACACGCCGCCGGCTGGATGAACGAGGTGGTGCTGCCGATGCTGGCCGAGCGCCCCGAGGTGATGGGCGAAATCGTCCTCGGCATGGCCCGCCGGCTGGAACATGCCGCCGCGGTCTGCGACCGGATGATGACGCTCCTGCCTGCGGCGGCCTGAATGACCGCCCTCGCCGTTGGAGACCTTCTCTCCCGAACCCCTGCCGCTGAAATCGTCCTTGCCGGCTGCGGCCTGAGAGGCATGGGGCTGCTGACCGCGACGCCGGCCCTGCTCGACCACCGCCTGACGGTGGTCGATGCGGGGCCGCGGCCGGGGCCGGGGGCCTTTCCGGGATACCGGATCCAGTCCAATTCCGCCGGCGCCGATTTCTTCGGCTGGGTGGATCCGGCGGGGCCGTTCGGGGCCGTGCTGGACGATCCGGCCGTGCGCCGGCTGCGCGAGCATCAGGGCGCCTTCGATCTGGCGCTGCTGGCGGGCGCGCTCGACCGCTTCGGCGACAGGCTTGCCGCATTGCTGCCGCCGGACCGGCTGATCCGGGGCGATCCGCTGGTGCATGTGACGGTGGAGGGAGAGGCGATCGCGCTGACCCTTGCCTCGGGCCGCCGCATCGACACCCGGGCACTGGTGCTGGCGCTGGGCATCACCGAACCCGCCCATGACGCCCTGGCGCCCTGGGCGGGCCGTACCATCCCCTCGGGCCGGATCGTGCGCGACCATCTGGCCGCCCTGCCGCCGGTGCCGGCAGACCGCCCGGCACGGATCGTGATCGCCGGCGGATCGCACAGCGCCTATTCAGCCGCCCTGGTGCTGGCCGATGCCGTGGATGCGGGCCGGCTTTCGGCCGAGGTCACCATCCTGCATCGCGGACCCGCCCGGCTGTTCTACCCGAACATGGACGCCCATGCCGCCGAGCCGCATGGCCCGCTGGAAGCCCTGCCCGACCCCGCCCGCGACATCTGCCCGGAAACCGGCCAGATCTTCCGCTATTCGGGGCTGCGCCACCGGGCCCGCGCCCTGTTCCGCGAGATCGCCCTGGGCCGCCGCCCGGGCTTCACCCAGCGGCAGATCCCCGCGATCGACGATGCGGCCGCCCTGCTGGACCAGGCCGATCTGATCGTCCAGGCGCTGGGCTATCGAAGCCGCCGGCTGGCGATGACCATCGACGGCCGCCCCTGGGATCCGGCCGGCGGGCGGCCGGTGGTCCGCCCGGAGCCCGACGGTCGCATCCCGCTGCCGGCAGGGGCTCGCGCGCAGATCTTCGTGATGGGCATGGACCCCTACCCCTATGACGACGGCGCACTGACCCCCACGGGGCAGTATGCGCTGCGCGGCGGCCAGATCCTGGCCGCCCTTGCCCGGCCGCCTGCGGCCGGACAGCCCCTCCCCCTCGCAGAACCCGGATGAGGTACGGCCATGGCGCATATGGTCTTCGTGGAAACCACCCGCCCCGCCACGCGGGCGATCGATCATGCGCTGGCCATGGGGCACGAGGTGACGCTGATCCGATCCGGGCGCTTCGACTGGTTGTTGCCGCCCGCCGAGCATGAGCGGATCCGCGCGCTCGACATCCGCCTGGTGGAGATCGCCGACACGCGCTCCGATATGCTGATCGAGGCGGCGCTGCGGGATCTGATGGCCGGCGGGCCGGTGGATGCGGTGCTGACCGCCCTGCAGCCGGCCGCCACCCCGGCCGCGATCGCCGCCGGCCGGCTGGGCATCCGGGCGACGGCGGCACGGGGCATGATCAATGCCCGCGACAAGGCGCTGACACGGGCGGCACTCGACCGCGCAGGGCTGCCCTCGGTCGCCCATGCCACCGTCCGCACGCTGGAAGATGCCCTCGACGCCGCGGCGCGCATCGGCTATCCGGTGATCGTGAAGCCGGTGAACGGTCTGGGCAAGGCACTGACCACCTGGGCGAAGACGCCCGACGACATCCACCGCCATTTCGCCACCCTGGCCGAGCGCCGCGAGGTGCTGCAGACCGGTCTTGCCGACGAGCTGGCCGATGCCGCCTTCATCATCGAAGAGATCGCTCGCGGCCCGCTGCATTCGCTGGAACTGGCGGGCCTCGCCTCGGGCGCGAAGGTGCCGCTGATCCTGGTGCGGCGGAAAACCGGGCGGGATGATCCGGTGCTGGAGATGGGCTCAACCGTCCCCGCACCGCTCTCGGCCGAAGACCGCCGGGCGGCGGGCGATTACGCGGTGGTGGTGGCCGAGGCGCTGGGCCTCGACATCGGCATCTTCCATATCGAGCTGATCATGACCGACAGGGGCCCGCGGCTGGTGGAGGTGAACCCGCGGATTGCCGGCGGCGCCATCCCCGATCTGATCCGCACCGCCACCGGCATCGACCCGTTCGAGCTGCTGGTGCGCGTCCATGCCGGCGAAAGCCCGGTTTCGGACTGGCTGCCCGAGACCTGTGCCGCCAGCCACAGCTTCATCACCATGGCCGAAGACTGCACCATACGTGCCGATCTGGCTCCCGACTGGTTCGAAGCCTTCCGGCCGCGCATGGCCTCAGGCGGTTGCGACATCCGCCCCGGCGCCAGCTACCGGCGCATGGATGGCAACCAGGATGTGTTGGGCGTTGTTCGAATGGTTGCACCCACCATCGGTGAGGCGGCCGCCGCCTGCGAGGCGCTGCGGGCCGAGATCGCCGACACACTGGGCGTGAAGCTGGTGGAGCTGGTGGAATGAGCGGCACCACCCAGGCACTACCCTCGCGGCTCGCGCTCTTCGCCGACCGGCGGTTCCTGCTGCTCTGGGCGGCGATGCTGGTCAGCGCCACCGGCACCTTCATGCTGCTGCTTGCGGTTTCGGCCGAATTGCTGAAGCGCCACGGCTCGGGGCTGGGTGCCGCCTCGGTCTTCGCCTTTCAGTGGATCCTGCCGGTGGTGGCGGTGTCGCTGGTCCGCCGGCTGGCGGAAAGCCGGCGGCTGCGCCGCACGGTGATCCTGGCCGAAATCGCCGGGGCCGTGATCTCTCTGGCGATCGGCCTGCTGCTGACCGCCGATCTGACCGTGGCGGTGCTCGCCTGCTTCCTGATCCGGGGCCTGGCCGAAGCGGTGACCAAGACCTCGCGGGTGGTGCTGGTCAAGCTGATGTTCCAGGGGCCGGCGCTGACGCTTGCCTCGTCCACCTTCAACCTGTCCTTTTATGTCGGCGGGGCGCTGGGCGGGCTGGCGGGCGCGGTGGCGGTAGAACATCTGCCGCTGATCGGCGTCTGCGCGGTCGACGCCATGACCTTCCTGATCTCGGCCGCCTGCTACCGGGCGCTGCCCGATCTGAGGCCGGCCGAAGACGCAGCCCCCCGCGCGCCCGGCCGGCGCCGGGGCGCGATCGCCGAAGCCCTGACGCTGATGCGCGCCGATCGGCGGCTCTGGCTGGCGGCGGGCTATGTGGTGGCCGCCACCGGCGTGCTGCAGGGGTTCCACAACACCGCCCGGGTGGTGCTGCCCATGCGCCATCTGGGGCTGGATGAAAGCGCGGTGATGCATCTGCAGATCACCAGCGGCCTCGCCATCATCCTGGGCGCGGTGGCGATCCCGGTGCTGGGGGCGCTCGCCCGCCATCGCAGCTTCGCGCCGCTTACCCATCTGGGGGCCTGCGTGATGCTTTGGGCGGTGACGCTGGTCGCCGGCGAGACGGGGCTGCATCTCGGCTATTTCGCCTATATCTTCCTGTTCGAAGCCGCCTTCACCGCCGCCCAGGCCCAGCTGATCCAGGCCACGCCCAGCCGCGACATGGCCACGATGCAGGCGGCGGTGGGGGCGCTGGGCACCAGCCTGCTGATCGGCTGCACGCTGTTGAGCGGCGCGCTCGCCGATCTGATGCCGCTGCCGGTGGTCGCCGCGATCACGGCCGGGATCGGGGTCGTCATCCTGCTGGGTATCGAGGCGGGCAGCCGCCACGGCATCCGCAAGGCGGCCGGTATCTGATGAAGGCCCATATCTGATGAAGGCCCATATCTGGTGAAGGGACTGCTGCACGACCGCAACTTCCTGCTGATCCAGGCGGCGACGCTGATCAGCGCCACCGGCAGCTTCATGCTGCTGCTGGCGGTTTCGGCCGAGCTGTTGCGGCGGTCGGGATCGGGGCTGGGGGCGGCGTCGGTCTTCGCCTTTCAGTGGATCCTGCCGGTGCTGGCGGTGTCGGCCGTGCGCCGGATTGCCGATCTGCCGGGGCTGCGGCGGGTGCTGATCCTGGCGGAACTGGCCGGCGGCGCGCTGTCGCTCGCCATCGGCCTGCTGCTCACGGCCGATCTGCTGCCGGCCGTGCTCGGCTGCTTCCTGCTGCGCGGCTTCGGCGAGGCGGTGACCCGCACCGGCCGCGTGGTGCTGTTGCGCCGGCTGTTCGACGGCCCGCGTCTCGCCGCGGCCGCGTCCAGCTTCAACATCGCCTTCTATACCGGGGCGACGCTGGGCGGCGTGGCGGGCGGGCTGGTGGTCGGGCGGCTGTCGCTGACCGAAATCTGCGCCCTTAACACCGCAGGCTTCGTGGTGGCGGCGCTGTGCTGGCGGGCACTGCCGGATGTGCGCGCTGCAGCCGATGCCGCCGGAAGAGGTGGCGGCGCCCTGCGTGACGCCCTGCGGATGACGGCCGGCAATCCTGCCCTGCTGCGCCAGGCCGGCTATGTCGTGCTCTCGACCGGCGTGTTCCAGGGCTTCCACAATGCCGCCCGCACCCTGTTGCCCATGCGCGGGCTGGGGCTGGACGACCGGGCGGTGATGCATCTGCAGGTGGCAAGCGGGCTTGCCATCATCCTGGGGGCGGTGCTGGTGCCGCTGCTGGGCGGGCTTTCCCGCCGCCGCTGGCTGACGCCCTGCGCCTCGGCGCTTGCCTGCCTGCTGCTGGCGGCCGCCAGCCGCGCGCCCGGGCTCGGCCTGCTGATCGCCGCCTATCTGGCCTTCCTGGTCGCCTTCGAACTGGCCTTCACCGCCGCCCAGGCCGGGCTGATCCAGGCCGCGACCACCGGCCAGATGGCGACCATGCAGGCCGCCGCCAATGCCGGCGGCACGGCTCTGGTCATCCTGGTGACGCTGGCGACCGGCGGGTTGGCCGATCTGATGCCGATGGCGGCCGTAGGCCCGGTGATCGGCATTCTGGGGCTGATGCTGATCGCCGGGCTGGAGCTGGCCGCGCGGCGGGCTCAGGCGATGCTGTCGACCACGCCGCCATCCACCCGCAGGGCGGCGCCGGTGGTGGCGGACGACAGCGGCGAGGCCAGATAGACCGCCAGATTGGCGACCTCGTCGACCGAGGCAGCGCGCCGGATGAGCGAACCCGGCCGGTTGTCGGCCACGAAATTCGCGGCACTGTCTTCGATCACATCCCCGTCCACCGGCCGGCCATCCGCCTCCAGCATGCGCCGGAGCCCGCGGGAGAGGGTCGGGCCGGGCAGGATGGCATTGGCGGTGACGCCGGTGCCGGCCAGCCGCTTGGCGAGCCCCCGCGACAGGGCGAGATAAGCGGTTTTGGTGACGCCGTAATGGATCATGTCGGCGGGGATGTTGAGCGCCGATTCAGACGACAGGAAGATCACCCGCCCCCAGCCGCGATCGACCATGCCCGGCACCAGCGCCCGCGACAGGCGCATGCCCGACAGGAAGTTGACCGCCAGGATCTGCTGCCAGAGATCGTCATCGGCCTCGAAAAAATCGGCCGGGCCGAAGAAGCCGACATTGTTGACCAGAATGTCCGGATGCGCGACCGCCCCGGCCAGGGTGTCGCAGCCGGCTTCGGTGCCGAGATCAGCGGCGACACCGCGCACATCCGCCCCGGGCACGGCCTGTTTCAGCGCCGCCACTGCCTGGTCGACATCCGGCTGGTGCCGGCCGTTCAGCACCACGGACGCCCCCGCCCCGGCCAGGCCGCGGGCGATGGCATGGCCGATGCCGGCGGTGGAACCGGTGACGACGGCCGAGCGGTCGGTGAGATCGATCTTCATCGGGTTTGCCTCCAAACGACTGCGGGATCGTCAGAGGTGCGAACGCCGTGGCAGGCGATGCGTTCCGGCCGGACCGATCAGCGATAGCCGGTGGGATCGGCCGGCAGGCCCGCCTCCTGCACCTCCACCAGATAGCGGAAGCAGTCGGGGCGCGACCCGTCGAGATCGTCGATGCCATAGACCCGGGCCAGTTCGCCGCTGGAGGTCGAGCCGCCGTTCCAGCGCATCCGCCGGGGGTCTGCCGCCAGCGCCGCAATGCCGCGGCCAAGGAAACGGGGGGTTTCCGAGATGCAGAAATGCGGTTCCCGCGCAATCGCCTCGCGCCAGCCGGCCTCGGTCACGCCGTAATGGTCGAGCATCATCTCGGACCGCATCCAGCCCGGCGTCACCGCGACCGAACAGCAGCCATGGGGCTCAAGATCGCGGCCATGGGCCCAGGCCATGCGGATCACCGACATCTTGGCCAGATCGTAGAAGGGAGACAGCCGGTAGCGGCCGGCATTGTAATCGGCGGTGCCGTCGGTCACCTCGACCAGAACCCCGCCGGGCCGGCGGATCAGCAGCGGCAGCAGGTGATGGGCGGCGATCAGATGGGTGTCGACCGCGTTGTGCAGCAGCCGCAACCCTCTGTCGAGATCGTGCCCCCAGACCGGGACATTCCATTCGGTCAGCAATTCGCCGCCCCAGACATCGTTGACCAGCAGGTCGAGCCGGCCATGGGCCGCATCGATCCGGGCGGCCAGCGCGGCCACCGCCGCCGGGTCCAGATGGTCGAGCACGACCGGAATGCCGCAACCGCCGGCCGCCGTGACCAGGGAAGCCGTTTCCTCGATCGTCTCGGGCCGGTTGTAATCCGAGCGGCGACCGGCGGTGGAGCGGCCGGTGACGTAGACCGTGGCCCCGGCGGCGCCCAGTTCGACCGCGATCCCGCGCCCGGCGCCGCGCGTTGCGCCGGCGACCACGGCAATCCTGTCCGAAAGAGCCGTCATGAACCCTGCCTCCCTGGATACGGCGCTTCCATCTGCGCCTCGGATAATTTATAAACGAACATTCATTTATAATGAAAGCCCGAGATCTGCAAGGGGAGGACGACATGGCCCGCCGACGCAGCCTGCCCGATGACCGGATTCTGGAGATCACCCTCGCCCTGATGCACCGGCTGGGGCCGCAGGCGGTCACCTTCGCAGCCGTGGCGACGGAAACCGGACTGTCCGGCGCCACCCTGGTCCAGCGCTTCGGCAGCAAGCCGGCGATGATCCGGGCCGCGCTCGATCTTGCCTGGACGCGGCTGGAGACCGCCACGGCCGAGGCGATCGCCGCCTGCCCGCCGACACCGGACGGTGCGGTCGCCCTGCTCGCCGGGCTCTCGCAGAGCTATGGCGACATCGACAGCTATGCCGACGGGCTGATGGTGCTGCGCGAGGATCTGCGCGACCCGGAGCTGCGCGCCCGCGGCACCCGCTGGGGCAACGGTCTGGCCGCGGCGATCGACCGCTGCTTTCCCGCCCAGCCGGGTGCCGGCCGGCTGATGATCACCCAATGGCAGGGCGCGCTGATCTGGTGGGGCTTCGCCCCCGACCGGCCGATCGACCGGGTGGTGGCGGAAAGTCTGGGCAGCCTGGCAGGGCTGCTCGCCGGACGGCCGGTCCCGGCGGAACCGGCCGGCGGCGCCTGATCGCGCGCGCCAACGCCTCCTCCCCCCCTCAACGCCTCGCCACCGCCTCACCCGGGGTGGCGTCAGGCGGTGGCGCCCAGATCTTCCGAGATGATCCGGCAGCGCTCGGCCAGCAGAAGGGCGGCCGGGTGGTCGGGGTCGGCGAGCGCACGGTCGGTGCCGATCAGGGTCAGCACGCATTGCGCCTCGTTCTGCCAGTCGAGCACCGGGCTCGAAGCAGCGGCAAGGCCCGGCACCACCGAACCGTCGACGGTGGCGACCCGGCGGGCGCGGATCTCCGCCACCAGCGCATCGACATCGACCGGCGGCAGATCCCGGCCGGCGGCACGGGTTTCGGTGGCGAGCACCGGCGCGGTGACGCTTTCGGGCAGCCAGGCCAGAAAGGTGCGGCCGGTGGCCGACCGCAGCAGCGGCATCACCGATCCCAGGCTGAGCGCGCCCACGAAGGGCACCCGGCTGCGATGCAGCCGGACGACGACGGCGCCGTGCAGGCTCCAGACCGCCAGATGGGCGGTGAACCCCGAGGCCTCGGCCAGTGCCGGCAGTTCGGCCGCGGCCCGCGCGACCGGATCGAGCCGGCCCATGGCGGCCAGCCCCAGCTGCAAGGCGATCGGCCCCAGATCATAGCGGCCGCCATCACCATCCTGCACCACCAGCCCGTCGCGGACATAGCTCGCCAGATAGCGATGGGCATTGCTGGCCGAGATGCCGGCCGCCTGGGCGATGGCCTTCAGCGGCAGCGGCCCGCCGGCGCGCATCAGCACCATCAGCACGCGGTTGCCGATCTCCACCGACTGAATGCCGCGCGATCCGGCGGCCGCGCCGATCGCGCCCCCCTCTTCCAGCTCGATCGCTGCCATGGCGGGGTCCTGTCCTCCCATTGTTTCCGACGCCTTGCGGCAGATCGCCGCCGCGGCGATCGACCGCATGGGCGCCTGCATTGGCGTTTGCTTCTGAGCAATCGTTTTGCTAATAGAGAATACAGAGCCCGAAGACGGGTGACAACATGTCGCACCGACGGCCGGCGATCTTCAGTGTCGCCCCGGCCCAACGGTCGCAAAGCAGAGGCCGGGTCATCAGCGGGTCGCGTGGGAAACGCCGCCGTCCTCCCGGCATGTGCCCATGGAGGAATTTCGATGACCGCTCCCACCGCTTCAGGCCCGACCTCTTCAGGCCTCCCTGAAAGCTACGCCGCCGAACTCGACCGGCTGGACATGGCGCCGCTCTGGACGGTGCTGGCCGATCTGGTGCCCGAACATCCGCGCCCGAAGGCCGTGCCCCATCTCTGGCCCTATGCGACCGCGCGCGAGGTGCTGCTGGAAAGCGGCCGGCTGATTTCGGCCGAAAAGGCCGAGCGCCGGGTGCTGGTGCTGGAAAATCCCGGCCATCGCGGCGAGCACCGCGCCACGGCGTCGATCTATGCCGGCCTGCAGCTGATCCTGCCCGGGGAACGGGCGCCCGAACACCGCCACACCCAGTCGGCGCTGCGCTTCGTGATCGAAAGCGACGGCGCCTATACCACGGTCGAAGGGGCGCGGGTCGACATGGCCCCCTTCGATCTGGTGCTGACGCCGCGCTGGCGCTGGCATGCCCATGGCCATGACGGCAGGCAGCCGGGGGTGTGGCTGGACGGGCTCGACATCCCGATGATCAGCCTGTTCCAGGGCGGTTTCGCCGAGCGGATCGGCGACAACGAGGCCCCCGCCCGCCGGCCGGACGTGTCGCCCGCCATGCATGCCGCGGGGTTGCGGCCGGCGGCCGGCACTGCCGCCGCCGCCCATGGCCTGCTGCATTATCCCTTCGCCAGCTGGCGCCCGGCGCTGGATGCCGCACGTGCCGCAGGCGGCGTGGAGCCCCATGACGGCGTGCGGCTGGAATTCACCGACCCGGCCACCGGCGGCCCGGTGCTGCCGACGCTGTCGGCCTTCGCACAGCTGGTGCCGGCCGGGACCGCCACCCGGCCCGTGCGCCGCACCGAAAGCGCGATCGTGGTCGGTGTCGAAGGTCGCGGCACGCTGGAAATGAGCCGCGCCGACGGCAGCCGCGTGGCGCTTGCCATCGGCCCGCGCGACGTGGCCGTGATACCCTCCTGGTCCGATCTGTCGATCACCGCCGAAGCCGGCGAGGACCTGGTTCTGTTCAGCCTGTCGGACCGGGCGGCGCAGAGCGCGCTCGGCCTCTATCGCGAGGAACGTGCATGACCACCGCTGCCACCAGCCCGGAGATCACCGCCGGCGGCACCGCCCCCACCGTCGTCGTGCCCGTCGAGGGCGGCGGCGGCTTCGCGGTGCGCCGGGTGTTCTGCGTCGGCCGCAACTATGCCGCCCATGCCCGCGAGATGGGCCGCGACCCGGATCGCGAGCCGCCCTTCTTCTTCACCAAATGGGCCGAAAGCGTGGTGCCCGGCAGCGGCACCATCACCTATCCGCCGCGCACCGCCAATTATCACCACGAGGTCGAACTGGTGGTGGCGATTGCCGAAGGCGGCGCCAACATCCCGCAGGACCGGGCGCTGGATCATGTGTTCGGCTATGCGGTCGGCCTGGACATGACCCGCCGCGACCTGCAGCTGGCCGCCCGCGATCTGGGCCGGCCCTGGGACGAGGGCAAGAATGTCGAGCAGAGCTGCCCGATGGCGGCGCTGGTGCCGGCGGCCCGCATCGGCCACCCCGATCGGGGCCGGATCGTGCTGACGGTGGACGGCGCCGTGCGCCAGGAGGCGGACCTTGCCGACCTGATCTGGAGCGTGCCCGAGATCGTGTCGATCCTGTCGGAGAGCTGGACCCTTCAGCCCGGCGACCTGATCTTCACCGGCACGCCCGCAGGCGTGGGGGCGGTGGTGCCGGGTGCGGTGATGCATGCCGAGATCGACGGCCTGCCGGCGCTGGACGTGACGGTGGCGGCGGCCGGCTGACGGGCGCCGGAAGAAAGACGGGTGCGGCCGGCGGGGAATGACCGGCCGCCCCTCCATGACATTGGGGAGGAGACGACCATGCGCGGTTTCATCGCGGCGGCCTTCGGGGCCGCCCTCACCCTCGCCGGTCTGGGCGGCGGTGTGGCGCCGGCCGCGGCGCAGGAAACGGTGACGCTGAAGATCAGCCACTATCTGCCGGCCAGCCACGGCTTCCAGGCCGATTTCCTGGGCCCCTGGGCGGAAGAGCTGGAGCGGCGCACCAACGGCAAGGTGAAGGCCGAGATCTATCCCGGCACCAGCAGCTTCGGCAATGCCGCCCGCCAGGCCGACCAGGTCCGCGCCGGGGTGATCGACATCGCGCTGGGTCTGCGGGGCATTCCGCGCGGCCGGTTCGAGCGCAGCTCGGTCTTCGAACTGCCCTTCGTCGTCAGCGAGGCCGGTGCCGGCACCAGGGCGATGTGGGAGATGTACAAATCCGGCGCGCTGGCCGACGACTACAAGGATTACAAGGTTCTGGCGCTGTTCGTGCACAATGGCGGCCTGTTCCACACCACCTCTGTCCCCGTCCATGAACTCTCGGATCTGAAGGGTCTGCGCCTGCGCACGCCGAGCGAGGCGGTGTCGGTGATGCTGCAGTCGCTGGGCGCGAGCGCGGTGGGCCTGCCGCCGAGCGAGATTTACGAGAACCTGCAGAAGGGCACGCTGGACGGGCTGGTCACCACCTGGGACCTGGTCGGCGCCACCCGGCTGAACGAGGTGGTCAAGTACCACACCGACGGCCGGGTCTATACCGCGGCCTTCTACGTGCTGATGAACAAGCGCAAGTATGAGAGCCTGCCCGCCGACGTGAAGCAGGCGATCGACGAGACCACCGGCGATGCGCTGGTCGCGAAGTTCGGCGACTGGTGGGCGAAGTGGGACAAGGCCGGCCGCGAGGACGCGGTCGCGCGCGGCCACGAGATCATCGAGATCGACGAGGCCACCCGCAACCGCTGGCGCGAAGAGCTGACGCCGATGATCAACGCCTATATCGAGCGGCTGCAGAACAACGGCGTCGCCGATGCCCGCGCGCTCTACGACCAGGCCCGCGACCTCACCGCCCGCTACGAGGCCGCGGAATGACCAAAAGCCCTTCGGCATCGCCCCGGCCCGCACGCGGCGGTGCCGTCCGGCTGATCGACGGCCTGATCGAGGCGGCGGCGCTGTTCGGCGTCGCCTGCCTCGGCATCGGGATCGTCGCCACGGTGGCCGATGTTCTCGGCCGCCAGGTTCTCGGCTTTCAGGTGACCGGCACCGTCGACCTCACCCAGCTGGCGGTGGTTACCTGCGCCTTTCTCTCCCTGCCCTTCGGCTTCCGTCGCGGCGCCCATGTCGCGGTCGAACTTCTGGACGACCGGCTGCCGCCCGCGGCCCTGCGTGCGCTGGATCTGCTGGCCGGCATCGCCGGGCTGGCGGTCATGTTCGTGATCGCCTGGCGCGGCTGGGGCGAGCTGGAGCTGGCGCTCGACTATGGTTCGATTTCGCAGGATCTGGGCCTGCCGCTCTGGATCCATCGCGGCCTGGTCGTGGCCGGCGGCGCGCTCGGCGTGCTTGCCTGCCTGATGAACATGGCCGAGGCCCTCGGCCTCTGGTCACGCCCCGCGCCCGCCCCTGCCGGCGCCTCCGTCTCCGTCAACGAGGGCTGAGTTCCCATGGATCTGACGATCGGCGTGCTCGGCTTCGTGGCCGTGCTCGTGCTGGGCATCCTGCGCGTGCCCGTGGCCGTGGCGATGGCCGTGGTCGGCCTGGCCGGCGGTGCGGCTCTGGGCGGGCTCGACGGCATTCTCTATCTGTCGGGCACGCTGCCCTATGACGCGGTCTCGCCCTATGGCCTGTCGGTCGTGCCGCTTTTCGTGATGATGGGCGTGTTCGCCGGCCGGGCCGGGCTGTCGCGGGCGCTTTACGACGTGGCGGATCTTCTGGTCGGCCGCTTCCGCGGCGGCCTCGCCATGGCGACGATCGGCGCCAGCGCCGGCTTCGGTGCGATCTGCGGCTCCAGCCTCGCCACCTGTGCGACCATCGGCAAGGTGGCGCTGCCCGAAATGCGCCGCCACGGCTATCCAGACGATCTGGCGGCGGGCGCGGTTGCGGCCGGCGGCACGCTGGGCGTGCTGATCCCGCCCTCGGTGATCATCGTGCTCTATGCGCTGATCACCGAACAGTCGATCGGCGCATTGTTCGCCGCCGCCCTGATCCCCGGGCTGATCGCCACCCTCTATTACATGATCGCCGCCCGGATCTCCGCCCGCCGGCTGCCGCGGCGCGGCGAGCGCCCGCAGGACGCCGCGCAAAAGCGCGGCGGGGGCCTGCGCCTGCTCGCCATCGCCGATATCGTGGTGCTGTTCGGCCTGGTGATCGGCGGCATCTATGCCGGCCTGTTCTCCCCCACCGAAGCGGCCGCGATCGGTGCCGGCGGTGCCGCCCTGCTCGCCTGGGTGCGCGGCGGGCTGAAGGGCGGCGAGCTGCGCGGCGCGATGGTGGAAACCGCGCTCACCTCGGGCATGATCTTCCTGATCCTGATCGGCGCGGCGCTGTTCAACTATTTCGTCGAGACCTCGGGCCTGCCCCAGGCGCTGGTGGGCGCGATCGCGGCCGCCGGCCTCGGCCAGCTGGAAGTCATCCTGCTGCTGGTCGCCTTCTATCTGGTGCTCGGCTGCTTCATGGACAGCATGTCGATGGTGCTGCTGACGGTGCCCGCGGTCTTCCCGCTGATCCAGGCCAGCGGCATCGATCCGATCTGGTTCGGCATCCTGCTGGTGACGGTGGTCGAACTCGGCCTGATCACGCCGCCGATCGGCATGAACCTGTTCGTGCTGAAGGGCATCGATGCCCGGCTCGATCTGGGTGTGGTGATCCGCGGCGTGCTGCCCTTCATCGGCGCCGATGTGGTGCGGGTGGTCACGCTGATCGCCCTGCCCCAGGTCGTGCTGTTCCTGCCCCATCTGCTCGGCTTCTGAGGACCCCGCCCCCATGACCATCGAACCCGATACCGGCGGAACCGATACCGTCTTCCACGGCTATTTCCGCTCCTCCGCCGCCTATCGCTGCCGGATCGCCTTCAACCTGAAGGGCTTTGCGCCAGCGCAGCGCTTCGTGCATCTGCGCAAGGGCGAACAGAAGAGCGCGGCCTACAAGGCGCTCGCGCCCGCAGGGCTGGTGCCGGCGCTGGAAACGCCCCGGGGCGTGCTCACCCAGTCGCTCGCGATCATCGAATGGCTGGACGAGACCATGCCCGATCCGGCGCTGCTGCCGGCAGATGCCTGGACGCGCGCCAAGGCCCGCGCCTTCGCCCAGACCATCGCCTGCGACATCCACCCGGTGAACAATCTGCGGATCCTGGGCTATCTCAAGACCCCGCTCGGCCACGACCAGGCGACCGTCGACACCTGGTACCGCCACTGGATCGCCGAGGGCCTGAGTGCCGCGGAAGCCCTGGCGCAGGATGCCGGCGGACACGGCCGTTTCCTGTTCGGCGACCGGCCGGGCCTCGCCGAAATCTGCCTGGTGCCCCAGCTCTACAATGCCCGCCGCTTCGCCTGCCCGATGGAGGCCTATCCGCGGCTGCTGGCGGTGGAAGCGGCCTGCAACGCCCTGCCCGCCTTCGCAGACGCCGCCCCCGATCGCCAGCCGGACGCCGAGGGCTGAGGGCCAGGGTCGCTGAGGGCCAGGGTGGGGGCGTCTCAGACCTGAAAAACGGGCGGACGAAGATCAGGCTGGTAAGGCCATCCGCTCGTTTTTCGTTTCGCGACGGCCTGGAGGACCGCCAGATCAGACATCGTCCTCGTCCTCATCGAGCTGATAGACGGGGCGAGGTTCCGCCTGGCCGGATGTCAGGGATGCGATGACGGCAAGAACCGCCGGCAATGCCTTGCGCGGCACGAGCACGGGTTCCAGATCGAGCACCCGGGCCAGTTCGATCAGGCTGGAGAGCTGCAGATCGACGGTGCCGGTCTCGATCTTCGAGATGTGACTCTGGGGCAGGCCGGTCAGCGAACCAAGGGCCCGCTGCGTAAGGCCCTTGCCCTGCCGTGCGGCCTTCAGCTCCTGGGCAATGTCGGGAATCTCGTACATCTGATCTGCTTTCGTATATATCGACCTGCGCGACATATACTAAAACAGATCAGACTCTCCCGCGACCTCAACTCCGGGCGCCGGCGACCTTCGCCAGCATGGCCACGGCGCGGTCGACCTCGGCCTCGGTGGTGAAGCGGCCGAGGCCCAGGCGCAGGGCCGCCGTCACCCGCGCCTCGGCGAGTTTCAGCGCCCGGAGCACGTAGGACGGCTCCACCGCCGCCGAGGAACAGGCCGAACCGGCCGACATGGCGATGTCGGGCAGCGCCCGGATGATCCGGTCGGCCTCGGTGCCGGGGATCGAGAGATTAAGGTTGTGCGGCACGCGCGGCATATGGCCGGGGGCTTCGCTTCCGGTGAAGGCGGCGCCGTTGATTTCGGGCGTGAGCCCGGCGGCGGTCAACCCCGCCAGCAGGCGCAGATGCAGCCGGCCGATGCGCTGCGTTTCTTCCGGCCCTTCCTGACGCGCCAGACGGGCCGCCTCTCCCAGGCCGACGACCAGGGGGGTCGGCAGGGTGCCGGCCCGCAGGCCGCGTTCCTGACGGCCGCCATCGAACAGCGGCTGGATGCGGTCCTCGATCCCCCGGCGCACGAACAATGCGCCCACGCCCTTGGGGCCGTAGATCTTGTGGCCCGACAGGCTGAGCATGTCGACGGGGGCACGGCGCAGGTCGAGCGGGATGCGCCCTGCCGCCTGGGCGGCGTCGGTATGGACCAGGGCGCCCCGCTCATGGGCGCGGGCGGCGATGTCGGCGACCGGCTGGACGGTGCCGATCTCGTTGTTCACCGCCATCACCGAGACCAGCAGCGTGTCGTCGCGCAGCACCGCCGCGACCGCATCGGCCCGCACGATGCCGTCGGGGCCGGGCGGCACCACCGTCACCTCGAAGCCATGGGCTGCTGCCATGCGCTCGGCCGCCGCCAGCACGCAGCGATGCTCGATCGCGCTCACCACCAGATGGCGGCGCGGATCGCCGGCCGCCACCGCCGCCAGCGCCACGCCCTTGATCGCGAGGTTGTTCGATTCGGTGGCGCCCGAGGTGAAGACGATCTCGCCCTGATCGGCGCCGATCAGGGTCGCGACCTGGCGCCGCGCCTTGACCACCGCGGCATCGGCATCCCAGCCCCAGCGATGGGTGGCGGAATGCGGATTGCCGAACTGGGTGGTGAGATAGGGCATCATCGCCTCAAGCACCCGCGGGTCCATGGGCGTGGTCGCCTGGTTGTCCAGATAGATCGGCGCCGCCGGACAGTCGGTATCGTCGCTCATGCGGCCGGGAGCCTCCATAGCGGTCATCGCATCACGTCTCCGTCACCGGCCCGATCGGGCCCCCGGTTGTCGTTCCGTCGCAGCCGGCACCCGCCAGATGACGCGCGCGCCGCAGATCTCATTCGGCGGCCACCCGGTTCCGCCGGGCCGCCATGCGGCACCAGGCGGCAATGAAGGCCTCGGCATCATCGGCCGTGCTGCCGGCCCCCAGGCTGACCCTGATCGCCTGGCCGGCCAGATCCCCCAGCCCCATCGCGGCCAGCACCGGGCTTGCCGCCACCTTGCCCGAGGAGCAGGCGGAGCCGGCCGAGACCGCGATCCCGGCCAGATCCATCCGCATCACCTGGGTTTCGGCGGCGATGCCCGGCAGCACCACCGACAGGGTGTTGGCGACCCGGCCGAAGGCGGCATCGCGCCCCGGGAACAGGACATCCGGCGCCGCATCGGCAAGTGCCGCCTGGATCCGGTCGCGCAGCGCCGCCAGACGCAGCGCTTCGGCCGCCCGATCCGTGGCGCACAGCACCGCGGCCGCCGCCCCGAAACCGGCAATGCCGGCCAGGTTCTCGGTACCGCCGCGACGGCGGTATTCCTGCCCGCCGGGGATCAGCGCCGCAGGTTCGATCTCCGGCCCCGCGACCAGTACGCCCACACCCTTGGGGCCGCCGATCTTATGGGCGGAGAGTGACAGGAAATCGACGGCACCGCACAAGGTTCCGAGGTCGAGCCGTCCGGCGGCCTGCACCGCATCGCAGGCGACGCGCCCGCCCCGGGCATGGACCAGCGCCGCGATCTCCGCCACCGGCTGGATGACCCCGGTCTCGTTGTTGACCGCCATCACCGCGACCAGCGCCCCGGCGCCGCCATCCGGCAGCCGATCCAGCACGGCCGCGACCGCATGCGGGTGGACGACGCCCTGATCGTCGACCGGAATGCGCGGGGCATGGGGCGCCGCCGCCAGCACGCTGTCATGCTCCACGGCCGACACCGCAAGCGGGCCCATCCCCGCCTGATGCCCCCTGGCCTGATGCAGCATCCAGGCATTGGATTCGCTGCCGCCCGAGGTGAACAGCACCCGGTCGGGCCGGGTGCCGCAGAGTGCGGCGATCTCGGCCCGGGCCTGTTCCACCACCGCCCGCGCGGCGCGGCCTTCGGCATGAACCGAGGACGGGTTGCCGGCCAGATCCAGCACCTCGATCATCCGCGCCCGCGCCGCCGGCAGCAACGGCGCACCGGCATTGTGATCCAGGAAATGACGCACGGCACCGGTCATGGGTGATCATCCCGATGCGCCGCGGCCAGATCGGCGATGCTGACCCGGGCGAGCCTGTCGCGGACCCCGGCATCGACCGCCTGCCAGAGGGCGACCACGCCGCAGCCGAAACGGCCTTCCACCCCACGCAGCCGGCCATCGCCGCCTTCGACCGCGGCCACCACATCGGCGACGCTGATCGCCTCGGGCGCGCGGGTCAGGCAGTAGCCGCCGGCGGCCCCCCGGGCGCTGCGCACCAGGCCGCGCCGGCGCAGCTTGCGGAACAGCTGCTCCAGATAGGCGGGCGGGATGTCGGCACAGGTCGCGATGTCGGAAATACAGGTCGGCGTGGCGCAGCGCCGCCGGGCCAGTTCGACCATGGCCACCACGGCGTAATGCGCGCGCGCCCCCACCCGGACCACGCCCGAGCCGCCCGCCGCCTCCCGCGCGGCCGGGCGGGCGCGCCGGGGCAGATCGGCGGTCCCGGAACAGTCGGGGTCGGCGGTTTCGATCGCGGCACTGTCGAAGCTGTCGGGCATGGGGCGCAGCCTGGCGTTTGTGGGGCGGGTGGGCGCAGATCCGGAAAGGTCAGCGCCGGTCTGCGGCGCCGGGCAGGCGATGGATGCGGGCTTCGGCATCGGTGACCGCCCGGGCATGGGCGTCGGGGTCGAGCCCGGCCTCCAGCTCGCTCACCCGCGCCGACAGGCGCTGCACCTCGCTCAACAGCCCGTCGACGATCCGCGACATCGGGTCCGGCAGGTCGGGAGTGCCGATCGCATAGGCGTCGAAACGGCGCATCTCTTCGTCCAGCCCGCCGCGGGCCTTGACGATCCGGCCCGGGATGCCGACCACGGTGGCGCCCGGGGGAACGTCCTTGACCACCACGGCGTTGGAGCCGATGCGGGCATCGGCGCCGACCGTGATCGGCCCCAGAACCTTGGCACCCGCCCCCACGATGGTGCCTTCCAGCACGGTGGGATGGCGCTTGCCCTTCTCCCAGCTGGTGCCGCCCAGCGTCACGCCCTGATAGAGGGTGACGTTGTCGGCGATCTCGGTGGTTTCGCCGATCACCACGCCCATGCCGTGGTCGATGAAGAAGCCATGGCCGATGGTGGCGCCGGGATGAATTTCGATGGCCGTCAGGAAGCGCCCCAGATGCGACACCCAGCGCCCGAGCAGCTTGAAATTCCGCCGCCACAGCCAGTTCGCGACCCGGTAGATCATGATCGCGTGGAAGCCGGGATAGCAGAGAATCACCTCCAGCCGGCTGCGCACCGCGGGGTCACGATCGAACACCACGTCGATCTCGCGTTTCAGGCTCTTGAACATGGCCTCGCACCGTGTGATATCATCCGCCACCCTGCGTCCGGCGACGGACTCCGTTATGGCGCCCCGACCGCTGCGCGCGACCCGACGTCGTTTCGACGGACTCTACGGATATCCGACCGAAACAGTCAAGATTGTCCGTCATCACCGGCCCCCGCCCGGGCGCTTAGACGTCGGCAACGACAATACTGGGAGCAGCAATGCCCGAAGTGATCATCAACGGACCCGAAGGACGCCTTGAAGGCCGGTATCACCACGGGACGGCGAAAAACGCGCCGATCGCGCTGATCCTGCATCCGCATCCGCAGCATGGCGGCACGATGAACAACAAGGTGGCCTACACCTTGTTCCAGACGTTCAAGGCCCGCGGCTTTTCGGTGCTCCGCTTCAACTTCCGCGGCGTCGGCCGGTCCCAGGGCAGTTTCGACAACGGCCAGGGCGAACTGTCGGATGCGGCATCGGCCCTCGACTGGATGCAGAACTACAACCCGAACGCCACCGGCTGCTGGATCGCCGGCTTCTCGTTCGGGGCCTGGATCGCCATGCAGCTGCTGATGCGCCGGCCCGAGATCGACGGCTTCATCTCGGTCGCGCCGCCGGCGAACATGTATGATTTCACCTTCCTCGCCCCCTGCCCGTCTTCGGGCCTGATCATCCATGGCGACCGCGACGACATCGTCTCGCCCGATTCGGTGACCAAGCTGGCGGCGAAGCTCAACAGCCAGAAGGGCATCACCATCGAGCACAAGGTGGTGCCCGGCGCCGACCATTTCTTCGGCCAGCAGCTGGAGACGGTGGCGGCGCTCAGCGACGATTATCTGACCCGCGCGGGGCTTTGAACGGTCAGCCGGGGGCGTCATGTGGCAGGTATGAAAGGGAAGACCATCATGCGTGCAACCGACGCTCCCCCCTTTATTCCGGTCGGCAAGATCAAGAGCTTCGGGCATTTCGGACCAAAATACGAAGTGGGACACGCCCTTCGTCAGCTGGATGACGGCGATTGGATGGTCGAGATCACGATGGTCGAGACCGGCGAAACAGCCGAATACCGCCTGACGCACCTGTCTGATGATCCCGAGGGGCGGTAGGGCGAAAAGAACGACCGAAGGGCACATGCAGGTCGTTACGGATCTTTTCCCGCTTAAGGCCTGACATGCCCCCTCAGCTGCGCCTCAACAGGCGCAGCGCATTGGCGGTGACCAGCACGGTGGCGCCGGTATCGGCCAGGATCGCCGGCCACATGCCGGTCAGTCCCGCGATGGTGGTGACCAGGAAGACCAGCTTCAGGCCGATCGCGATCGCGACGTTCTGACGGATCACGCCCATGGTCCGGCGCGACAAGTCGATCAGCGCCGGCACGCCGGTGACGCGGTCGTCGAGCAGGGCCGCATCGGCGGTTTCCAGCGCCACATCGGTGCCGCCGCCCATGGCGATGCCGACCGAGGCCGCCGCCAGCGCCGGGGCGTCGTTGATGCCGTCGCCGAGTTTGGCGACCGGGCCGCGGCCGGTGCGGGTCAGATCCTGCACGATCCGGGCCTTGTCTTCGGGCATCAGCCCGCCATGGCCCTCGATGCCGAGACGGGCGGCCATGGCCGATGCGGTGGCCGGGGTGTCGCCGGTCAGCATCACCGCACCGATGCCGCGGCGCTTCAGCGCCGCCAGCCCGTCCAGCGCATCGCCGCGCGGGGCATCCTCCATCGCGATCAGGCCCAGCGGCCGGCCGGCCTCGGCCAACACCGCGATGCTGTGGCCGGCCTCCCCCGCGCGCGCGATCGCCGCGGCCAGGTCCGCCTCATTCTGTCCGCGGCCATTGCCGAGCAGAAGGCTGCGTCCCTCGACCACCCCGCTCAACCCCTCCCCCGGGATCGCACGAACATCGCGCGCCGGCGGCAGGGTCAGGCCGCGGGTGCCGGCCTCGTCCAGGATCGCCCGGGCGATGGGGTGGGCGGCGCCGGTCTCCAGCGCCGCCGCCAGGCGGACGACATCATCGGCCGCCAGCGTGCCGAAACCTTCGACCGTCACCACCCGCGGCCGGCCCTCGGTCAGGGTGCCGGTCTTGTCGAAGGCGACGGTGCGGATGGCGGCCAGCTTTTCCAGCACCGCACCGCCCTTGATCAGCAGCCCCCGGCGGGCGCCGGCTGCAAGCCCCGACGCGATCGCCGCCGGGGTCGAGATCACCAGCGCGCAGGGGCAGGCGATCAGCAGCAAAGCGAGGCCGCGATAAATCCACACCGACCAGTCGGCCCCGGCCAGCAGCGGCGGCAGCACGGCGGTGGCGAGCGCCAGCCCCACCGCGATCGGCATGTAGATCCGGGCGAAGCGGTCGATGAAGCGGGCGACCGGGGCCTTGGCCTCCTGCGCCTCTTCCACCAGCCGCACCACCCGGGCGATGGTGTTGTCGGCGGCGGCGGCCGTCACCCGGATGGTGATTGCACGATCCTGGACGACGGTGCCGGCGAAGACGTCGTCGCCGGTCAGCTTCTCGCGCGGGACCGATTCGCCGTTGACCGGGCTTTCATCGATCAGCGCCGCCCCCTTGATGACCGCACCGTCGGCCGGCACCCGGTCGCCCGGGCGGACCAGAACATGATCGCCGACGGCAAGATCGGCCGCGGGCACCTCGCGCACGCTGCCGTCGGCAGCAACCCGCCGGGCCGTGCGCGGCACCAGATCGGCCAGCGCCTTGATGCCCTTGCGCGCCCGGGCGGCGGCAACGCCTTCCAGCAGCTCGCCCACCGCGAACAGGAAGACCACCGTCGCGGCTTCGCCGGCAGCCCCGATCGCCAGCGCGCCGAGCGCCGCGATGGTCATCAGCATCTCGATGGTCAGAACGGATCCGCCGCGCGCCGCACGAAACGCCTGGCGCGCAACCGGTGCCAGCCCGATCAGCGCCGCGATCACGAAGGGCCAGGGATCGGCCACCGGCCAGGTCACCTCCAGCACCATCGCCACGGCCAGCATCAGCCCGGCGATGCCGACCAGCCGCGCCTTGGGGGTCTGCCACCAGGGGCCGTCGATCGCGGCGCCATGGGCGTGCCCCTGGCCGGTATCGTCACCATGATCGTGACCGTGATCATGGCCGCAGCCCGCCGCCTGTGGACCACCGATGGTGTAGCCGAGCGCCGTGATCGCCGCCTCCACCGCCGGCCGGTCCGGGGGCGTGGCGCCGGCGGGCGTCTCCACCCGCACCGTGCCGCCGGTCACGTTGACGCTGACATCCGACTGCGGTGCGACCCGGCCGACCGCCCGCTCGATCTTGAGCGCACAGGAGGCGCAGTCCATGCCGCCGACCGACAGGCGGAGCACGGGGGCGGCACCGCCTTCGATGGCGGCTTCGGGGTCGTGAGGGCTGGCACGTCGCATCGCAGGGCCTCGCAGTTCGGGGGGAACGTCCTTGGATGCCCCCGATCCTGAGACCTACAGCGACTGTAGCTTCAAGCCCTTTTTTGCGAGCCGGTCGCACCCCACATGTCGAACAGCATTCCCGAGGGGAGACCCGGCATGACCGGCGGCAGGGCCGCGGCCCTTTCCATCGGATCCCTGGCGCGCGAGACCGGCGCCAAGGTCCAGACCATCCGCTATTACGAACAGATCGGCCTGCTGCCGGAACCGGCGCGCACCGCCGGCAATCAGCGGGTCTATGGCAAGAGCCATCGCGACCGGCTGGCCTTCATCCGCCATGCCCGCGAACTGGGCTTCCCGCTGGATGCGATCCGCGAACTGCTCTCGCTTTCGGACGACCCGGCCGCCCCTTGTGCGACCGCCGACCATATCGCCCGCGACCAGCTGGCGGCGGTGGAAGCGCGCATCCGCCGGCTGAAGGCGCTGAAGATCGAACTCGAACGCATGCTTTGCGATCATGCCCGCACCGGCACGATCGCCGATTGCCGGGTGATCGAGGTGCTGGCCGATCACAGTCACGGGCATTGCGTGGTTCATCACGAAGAAGCGGAGGCCGGGGCGGAGCCGGCCGACATGGCCGCTGCCGTGAAAACTTCGTGAGGCATCAGGAAGCCCGCGTCAGAGGCGTGGGAGTGTGATATCCAAAAGCGTCGGGTCGCGTGAACAGGCCTGATGCAGTGTGACGGACGGGCAGTCAGGCGGACGGGCAGTCAGGCAGACGGGACGGGCGGGCATGGTGACGTTTTCGATGAAGCGGGCGGGCTGTGCGGAGCATCGCCGGACCGCACGTGGCCGGGGCAGCGATTTTGTCGCCTTCTTTCGCGCCTGGATGGGCGATCCGCTCCGGGTCGCCTCGGTGATGCCCTCGGGCGAAGGGCTGGCACGGCTGATCACGTCTGAAGTGACGCCTGCAACCGGCCCGGTCCTGGAACTCGGCCCCGGCACCGGCGTGTTCACCCGGGCCCTGCTGGCGCGCGGCGTGGCCGAACGCGACCTGACCCTGATCGAATTCGGCGCCGAATTTGCCGGCATGCTGACCCGCCGCTTCCCCGAAGCGCGCATCGTGCAGGCCGATGCGGCGAAGCTGAAGCAGTGCCGGCTGTATGACGGCGCCCCGGCCGGCGCGGTGATCAGCGGCCTGCCGGTGCTGTCGATGCCCGCCCGCAAGGTGATGGCGATCCTGACCGGCGCCTTCGGCTATCTGAAACCGGGCGGCGCCTTCTACCAGTTCACCTATGGGCCGCGCTGCCCGATCTCGCGCCGGATTCTGGACCGGCTGGGGCTGAAGGCGGTCAAGATCGGCTCCACCCGCCGCAATCTGCCGCCGGCCTCGGTCTATCGGATCACCCGGCGGCCGGCGCTGAAATCAGCGGTTGCGGCCTGATACCTGACCCACCACCTGCGCCCGGTGCAGCGCCCCGCCGGTGACCGCACCGTCGGTGGCGGTGGTCGAGGCGTAGGAGAGGGCGAGCCCGTCGGCCGCCCGAACCGCCAGCACCGCGAAGGCCTGGGCTTCAAGCGCATCGCCGTCGAGACCGACCTCGTCCACCGGCGCGACCGGCAGGTTGGACCGCGCGGCGATGGCGGCGCGCAAGGTGCGGTTGTGGCGGCCGCCACCCGCCAGCAGCACCCGTTCCGGCGGTTCGGCACCGGCGGCGACCGCCAGGCTGAGGCCGCGGGCGACCGCACGGGCGGTGAACTGCGTCAGCGTTGCGGCCGCATCGGCCAGCGGCAGATCCGCCACCAGGTCGAGTGCCGCGGCGAAGCGGTCGCGATCGAGCGATTTGGGCGGCGGCCGGTCGAAGAAGGGATCGGCGAGCAGCCGGCCCAGGATCGCCTCGTCGGCATGACCGCCCGCAGCCGTGCCACCATCCTGATCGAAGGCCTGGCCGGTGCGGCGACGCATCAGATCGTCGATCAGCGCCCCGCCCGGCCCGCAATCGAAGGCGAGCAGCCCGCCATCGGCACCGATGAAGGTGAGATTGGCGACGCCGCCGATGTTCAGCACCGCAACCGGCGGCGCCACCCCCGCCCAGGCCATCATCGCCCGATGGACCACCGGCACCAGCGGCGCGCCCTCCCCGCCCCGGGCCATGTCGGCGCGGCGGAAATCGGAGACCGTGTCGATGCCGGTCAGGGCGGCGAGCCTTGCGCCATCGGCCAGTTGCACGGTGATGCCCTCGTCCGGCAGATGCAGCACGGTCTGGCCATGAAAGCCGATCAGCCGGACATGGGGGGCGATCTCAGGCACCGTTTCCAGCAGCGCGGTCACGGCGTCGGCCTGGGCGCGGGTCAACGCCGCCTCGGCCCGGGCGGCATCGACGAGCGGCGCGCGGCCGCCCAGCAGCCGGGACAGCGCCTCGCGCAGATCCGCCGGATAGGGCCGGAACAGGGTCGGCCCGAAGCCGGTGATGTCGACCCCGTCGGTTTCGACCAGGGCGGCATCAATGCCGTCGAGCGAGGTGCCGCTCATCAGCCCCACCGCCCAGACCGGCCGGCGGCGCGGCGCGCCGTCATCGGCAGAGGCGGCAATGACGGTGGGGTCGGGATCGGCCGGCACCGGCCGGCCGGCCATGCGGGCTGCGATGGCGACCAGCGATGGCGGAGCGGGGAAGCCCAGCGCGCGGGCGCGCGACCAGTCCTGTGCCGCCGGCCAGCCGGTGACGGCGGCCGTGGGCGCCGCCTCGGGGGCGATGGTGATCAGTCCCGCCGCCTCTGGCCCCGCGACGCGGGCAACGGCGCCGACAAGATCCCCCGCCCGTATGGTGCGCGCAGGCAGGGCCACCAGCGGGTCGCCGCCCAGCGCCGCCGCCGGCAGACCGGCCAGCCGGATCAGCCCGTCCACGGTGGAGGCGACATCGGAAACCGCAAGCTTCAGCCCCGCCGGCAGCGGCAGAACCACCGCCTCTCCGGCAGGTGCTGCCGACAGCACCCGGGCCAGGCGGGCGACCGCGCTGGTGCCGCCGACAGCGGCCGGCCGGTCGATGATGCTGGCGATGCGGGCGATGCGCGGATCGACCACGCCGCGGCGGCCGGCATCGGCGAGCAGCAGCTCGGCCGCGGCCTTGGTCGCGCCATAGGTGGTGGCCGGGCGCGGCGCATCGTCGTCGCCGGCTGTCGCCCGCGCCGTCCGCCCGCCATGGACCGAAATGGTCGAGGCGAAGACCAGCCGCGTCTGCCGCCCGCTTGCGGTGATCGCCCCGATCAGATGACGCACGGCATCGAGATTGAGCGCGGCCGCGGCCTCGGGATCGGCCTCGCCCGAGGGCGTGTTGCCGGCGGCCAGATGGAAGATCAGATCGGCCCCCGCACCGATCAGCGCCCGCACGGCATCGGCGCGGGTCAGATCGACGGCAAGCGGGCCGCCGCGGGCGACCTCGTCCAGCCGCTCGATCGGCCGGGCGGTGCCGTCGATCAGGATCGTGCCCGCCGCCTTCAGCTGCCCGACCAGCGCCCGGCCGATGAAGCCGGTCGCCCCGGTCACGATGATGCGCATCGGTCACGTCCCTCCGAGACTGCGTTGATCTGCCTGACGACGGATCGTCATCCCGCGGCCGGTCATCTGGCGGCCCGTCATCTGGCGGCCCGTCATCTGGCGGTGCGGGCGGTTTCGTGCTACATCCGCCCGCGTATCCAAACCCGGTCGGCCCCCTGAACCATCCACGGCCGGCCGCTTTCGTGCAAGAGGAACCCTGCCGATGACCGATCGCCGCTACGTGTCCGACTTCGTGCGCGTAATGGTCGAGCGCGGCTATCTCCACCAGGCAACCGACCTGGAGGGGCTGGACGAGCGCTTGAACCAGGGCACGGTCGCCGGCTATATCGGCTTCGACTGCACGGCCAAAAGCCTGCATGTCGGCAGCCTGGTGCAGATCATGATGCTGCGCTGGCTGCAGAAGACCGGCCACAAGCCGATCGTGCTGCTGGGCGGCGGCACCACCCGGATCGGTGATCCGACCGGCCGCGACGAGGCCCGCAAGATGCTCGACGATGCCGCCATCGCCGAGAACATGACCGGCATCCGGCAGGTCTTCGACAAGTTCGTGCAGTTCGGCGACGGCGCCACCGATGCGGTGATGGTCAACAATGCCGACTGGCTGGACGGGCTGGGCTACATCTCATTCCTGCGCGACTATGGCCGGCACTTCTCGGTCAACCGCATGCTGACCTTCGAGTCGGTCAAGCTCCGGCTGGAGCGCGAGCAGCCGATGTCGTTCCTGGAATTCAACTACATGATCCTCCAGGCCTACGACTTCCTGGAACTGTCGCGCCGGCAGAACTGCCTGCTGCAGATGGGCGGCTCGGACCAGTGGGGCAACATCATCAACGGCGTGGAGCTGGGCCGACGGGTGGACGAGCGCGGCCTGTTCGGCCTGACCTCGCCGCTGATCACCCTCGCCTCGGGCCAGAAGATGGGCAAGACCGCGGGCGGTGCGGTGTGGCTGAACGCCGAGATGCTGTCGGCCTATGACTACTGGCAGTTCTGGCGCAACACCGCCGATGCCGATGTCGGCCGCTTCCTGAAGCTGTTCACCGAACTGCCGCTGGACGAAATCGCCCGGCTGGAAGCGCTGGGCGGCGCCGAGATCAACGAGGCCAAGAAGATCCTGGCCTACGAGGCGACGAAGATGGCGCATGGCGAAGAGGCGGCGCTCTCCGCCGCCGAAACCGCCCGCCGCACCTTTGAGGAAGGTGCCGCCGGCGAGGATCTGCCGGTGATCGTGATCCCCGCCGCCGAACTGGATGCCGGCATCCCGGCCTTCGAACTCTTCGCCCGCGCCGGCCTCGCCCCCAGCCGCAAGGAAGCCCGCCGCACCATCCAGGGCGGCGGCGCCCGCCTGAACGGCGAGAAGATCGAGGACGAACAGCAGCCGATCACCACAGCCTGGCTGGCCGATGGCCAGATCAAACTGTCGGCCGGACGCAAGCGCCACGCGCTGGTGAAGATCGGCTGAGCCGCACCGGGCAAGCGGTCGGGACGACATGCGGGCGGCACCGGTTGGGGTCGCCCGTTTTCCTATGCGCGCGCCATCATGTCGACGGAGTCCGTTCTCCGCGTTCATATAGCTCGTCGCGCGTCCACCTGCCGGCATTCACGACGTCCTGTCGGGACAGGCGGTCGAGCAGGCGTCGGCGCGCTGCAGTCACCCGCACCTCTTCGTCCTGGTCATCGACCGGCAGGGAACTGCGGGTCGCGTCATCTTCCGTCATCCTGATGGCCTCCCCGGCTGGTGCGTCGCGTCGAGTTTACGACGCCGCCTCAAACGCCGCACCGATCTCCAGCATCACCTCGTCCGAGACCATCGGCACGATATAGGTCATGCCGAAATCGCTGCGGCGGATGGTGGTCTCGGCCTCGAAGCCGATGGTGGCGGCCTGGTTCATGGGGTTGATGCCGGCGCCGGTGAAGCGGGCGTCGAGCACCACCGGCCTGGTGACGCCGCGGATGGTGAGGTCGCCGGTGATCTTCGCCGTCAGGCCGTCCACCTCGACCGCGGTGGAGCGGAAGGTGATGGTGGGGTGGGATGCCATGTCGAAGAAATCGGGGCTCCGCAGATGCTCGTCCAGCTCCGCGCTGGTGGTGACCAGGCCGTCGACCGGAACCTCCATCGCGACGCTGGCTTTCGACGGGTCGGCCGGATCGATCTGAAGCGTGCCGCTGGCGCCGCCGGCGATGCCGCGATAGGCGTTGAAGCCGAAATGGTCGACCGTGAAGGTGATCTGGGTATGGGCGGGATCGGCCGTGTAGCGGCCCGCGGCCACCCGTGACGGATCGGCCGCACCCGGCACCTGCTGCGCCATGGCCGGGACGGCAACGGCGCCGAGGCCCAGGCCGGCGCTGAGGCCCAGGCCGGTGCTGAGGATCGCGGCGGAGAGAACGGTCTTCATCATCGGCGGCATCCGATCATCCTTTCGAAACCGGTGGACGGCATATCTGCCCCGCAGTCTTTCACATCCGTCGTGACCATTGCGTGTGCGCAGCCGCGTGACACCCCGCACAGCCCTGCCCCGATCGCAGGGCGGCCGCGCAAGGAGGGGGCTTGCCCTCAAGGCCGATCCGGCATAAATGTCGCCAGACAATCATTAGCACCCTATATATGTGGTCCCTATGAAATCCCGTCCCGCCACCCTGCGCTCCGACGTCACCAACGAGCTGGCCACCGCCAGCCGCAAGATGCGCACCGGTTTCGATGCGCTGGTCCGCACCCGCGGACTGACGCTGGCCCGGGCGCGGGCGCTGATGCTGCTGGCCCGCCATCCGGGGATCAGCCAGACCGAACTGGCCGGGCTGCTGGAAATCGAGAACCCGACCGTGGTCCGCCTGCTCGACGGGCTGGAGAAACAGGGGCTGATCCGGCGGACGCCCGCCGAGACCGACCGGCGGGTGAAGCGGATCGATCTGACCGTGGAGGCCGAAGACCAGGTCGATGAGATCGAGGATCTGGCCGAGGTGATGCGCGGCACCATGGCGCGCGGCATCGCCGAGGCCGATCTGACCGTCACCCTGAACGTGCTGCGCCGGATGATCGCCAATCTGGAGAGCGGTCCCGCCGCCGATGACGGGGAGGCGGATTGAGGTGACCGAGGAGCCCGGCATCCCCATCCGGCGGATGATCGCCTGCATCGCGACCTCGGCCCTGCTCTGGTCGGCGCAGGGCCTGGGCATGAACCTGATTGCCGCCAACACCAGCCAGATCTCGGGCGCGCTCGGCGCCACCACCAACGAGACGATGTGGCTGGGGGCGGCCTATATGGCGCCCAATGTCAGCCTGACCATGCTGCTGACCAAGGTGCGCAACCAGTTCGGCCTCAGGCGCTTCACCGAAATCGGCATCGCGCTCTTCGTCGCGGTGTCGTGCCTGCATCTCTTCGTCCAGGATCTGCATGCGGCCCTGGTGGTGCGCTTCCTGGCCGGGGTCGCCGCCTCGCCCATGTCGACGCTCGGCTTCCTTTATATGCTGGAAGCCTTCCCGCAATCGAAGAAGCTGTCCTGGGGGCTCAGCCTCGCGCTCACCTGCACCACGCTCAGCGCGCCGCTCGCCCGGATCATCTCACCCGCTTTGCTCGATCTCGGCCTCTGGCACGGGCTTTATCTGATGGAGGCGGGGGTCGCCCTGATCGCCATGGCCGCCGTGCACCGGCTGCCGCTGACGCCGATCCCGCATACGAAGATGCTCCACCCGCTGGATGCCGTCAGCTACCCGCTGGTCGCGACCGGCTTCGGCCTGCTGGCGGTGGTGATGGTGATGGGCCGCTATGTCTGGTGGCTGGAGGCGCCGTGGATCGGGATCTGCCTCGCCCTCTCCGCCCTCTGCATCACCCTGGCCGCCGCGATCGAGATCCATCGCGAAACGCCGTTGCTCAACATCCGCTGGCTGACCAGCCCCGAGATCCTGCATGTGGCGGCCATCCTGCTGGTTTTCCGGCTGGTGCTGTCGGAACAGACCTCGGGCGCCTTCGGCCTGTTCCAGACGCTGGGCCTGCTCAACGATCAGAGCCGGTCCCTGCAGGTCGTGATCCTGCTGGCCTCGATCGCGGGCGGGATAACCTGCGGGATGCTGCTGAAGCCGGGGCGTGACGCCGCCTTTCACGCGGTGGCCCTGCTCTGCATCATGGCGGGCGCCTTCATGGACGGTCATGCGCCCAGCCTGACCCGCCCGGGCCAGATGTATCTGAGCCAGGCCCTGATCGCCTTCGGCGGCATGCTGTTCCTGCCGCCGGCCATGCTGACCGGGCTGATGCACACCCTGAAACAGGGGCCCACCTTCATCACCAGCTTCATCGCCGTCTTCCTGTTCACCCAGAGCCTGGGCGGGCTGATGGGCTCGGCCCTGTTCGGCAGCTTCGTCACGCTGCGCGAGAAGTTTCATTCGGCCCGGCTGGTCGAGGATGTGGTGCTGACCGATCCGCTGGTCGCGGCGCGCGTGAAGCAGCTGGGCGGCGCCTATGGTCATGTGCTGACCGATCCGGCGCTGACCAATGCCGAGGGCATCGCCCTGCTCGCAAAACAGGCGACGCGCGAGGCGACGGTGCTCGCCTATAACGACGCCTTCCTCGCCATTTCGGCCCTGGCAGCCCTGGCGCTTGCCGGCCTTGTCCTCCATCTGCTCGTCGCCCGGGTCCACCGGACGGCGGATGCGATCGCTTCCTGATGTCCCCATGGCCAAGAAAATCTTCCATTTCAAGACTCTGATCATCCTCGCCGCCGGCCTTGCAGGTGCGCTGCTCGTCCTTTACGCCTGGCGGCTGCCGCCCTTCGACAGCGGCGTCGAGGTCACCGAGAACGCCTATATCCGCGGCCGGGTCACCCTGCTCGCCCCCCAGCTTTCGGGCTATGTGACGGATATCGCGGTCAGGGATTTCGAGACGGTCCGGGCCGGCCAGGTGCTGGTGCGGATCGACGACCGGATCTATGCCCGCCGGCTGGAGCAGGCCGAGGCGGAGCTGGCCGGCAGGCAGGCCGCGCTGGCCAATGCCGATCAGGACCGGCTTGCCGCCGAGGCGCGCATCGCCTCGGCGAAAGCGGCGGTCGACAGCGCGCAGGCGGCCCTGACCCGCAGCCGCGCCGATGCGGGCAGGGTGGATGCGCTGATCACCCGCGGCGCCGCAACGCGCGCCGCGGCCGATGCCGCCCACGCCGCCCGCGACCAGGCGGCCGCCGCCCTCGCCCAGACAGAGGCGGCGGTGGAGGTGGCGAAACAGGATCTCCAGAGCGTGATCGTCGGCCGCGGCACGCTGGACGCGGCGGTGGAAGCGGCACGCGCGGCGGTGCGGCTGGCGCGGATCGACCTCGACAATACCCGGATCACCGCGCCGGTCGACGGGCGGATGGGCGAGATCGGTGTCCGGCTCGGCCAGTATGTCACGGCCGGCACCCAGCTGGCGGCGATCGTGCCGGCCGATCGCTGGATCATCGCCAATTTCAAGGAAACCCAGCTCAGCGGCATGCGGCCCGGTCAGCCGGTCTCGTTCACCGTCGATGCCCTGCCCGGCCAGAGCTTCCGGGGGCGGATCGAGCGCTTCTCCCCCGCCACCGGCTCGGAATTCGCGGTGCTGAAGCCCGACAACGCCACCGGCAACTTCACCAAGGTGGCGCAGCGCCTGCCGGTCCGGATCGCGATCGACGGCGACCAGCCGGCGCTGGACGGTCTGGCACCGGGGCTGTCGGTGGTGGTGCGGGTCGATACCGACGGCGGTGCCGGCCGCGGCTGATCGGCCATCAACGATTGAAGTCCGGCTTGGGATCGGTGCCGGTCGGCGGGCTGCCGGCCTTGCCCGTCACCCCGTCGGCGATGGCGCCGAACAGGTTGCGCAGAAAGCCAGGTGCCAGGGCGGCGAGCGGGTTGACGCTGACATCCGGGTCGTCGAGCGGCCCCTTCAGCCGATAGGTGGCGGCGAAGATGCCGCTGCCCTCCTCCCCCACCAGCAGATCGCCGATCACCGGGATGCGGCCGATGGCGCTGTTCAGGGTATAGAGCGGCACCAGCGTGCCGGCCATGTCGATGGTGCCGCCGTCGATATCGATCTGCCCCGAGGCGGTGACGCCGACCTCGCTGCCATGGGCCCGGGCCTCGGACAGCGTGACGACCCCGTCCTCGTAGACGAAATCGCCGTCGAGCACGCTGAAGGCGATACCGTCGCGCCCGCCCAGCTTGTCGGACACCCCGGCCGGCGAGGCCGTCGCCAGGGCGCGGGCGATGGCGGGCGCGTTCTGCAGGCGATAGTCGCGGCCGACCAGATGGCCGCGGATCAGATCATGGGCGACGCTGTCGTCGATCACCCCGTCGATCACCATCGATCCGCCGGCAATGCGGCCACGCAGCCCGGCAAAGGCTATGAGATCGTCCATCCGGTCGGTCTCCAGCCGGATGGTCCGGCCGCCGATGGCGGCGGCACCGCCACCGATCGCGACCGACACCATGCCCGGCCCGCGATTGCCGGCAGCCGCCGCGGTTTCCGGCGCCACCGGCAGCACCGCCTGCAGCCGCGCCTCGCGCCAGTGGCCGTTCGCGATCGAGACCGAGCCGCGGGCCCGGTCCAGATGCCGTTCATCGTCGATCCGCACCCGATCGAGCGCCAGTTCCAGATCGATCCGCTTCGGCGGTGCCGCCGGATCGCGGAGATCGGCGGCCGTCTCGCCGCCCTTGCGGTCGATCAGCGGTTCGACATCGAGCATCCGCCCGGCCAGCGAGACCCTGTCGGCCGCACCGTCGCGGCCGGCGCGATAATCGATCCGCAGCCGGCTGTCGCCCAGATCGAAGCGCGCGATCTTCGCCTCCAGCAGCCGGCCCGCCGCCACCCTGAGCGTGCCGAGCGAATAGAGATCGCCCGCCTCGACACGCAGATCGCGGATGTCGATGACTTCGCCGCCCGGACCCGCACCGCCCGGCACGGCGTGGGGATGGACCGTGGCCGTCAGCTGCCCGGCGGTTCCGGCGGGCTTGGACCAGCCGATATCGGGGATGGCGAGGCGCGACCGGGCCAGATCGGCATCGACCTGGATGACCGGCTCGTCGGGCTTGCCGCGCGGCACCTCGACCGCAAGCTTCAGGCCGATCGGGCCGGTGAGATAGGGATCCAGGTCGAAGCCGGCACGCTTGCGGGCCGCCTCGTCCAGCGTGCCCGCGACATCCACCCGCCGCTCCCAATCCGTGCGCGCGGCAATCGCCTGCCGCCAGTCGATGTCGAGCGGCGCACCGCCGATCGCCGCCCGGCCGGTCAGCCGCGCCTGGGCATTGTCGACCGCCACCGCGAAACTGCCCTCGGCCATGTCGAGCCCGAGCACCGCGTTGCGCAGCGCCAGCGCCTCGATCCGGCCGCGGGCGGTATAGCGGACATCGGGCTTGTCCTGGCCGAGCGGCAGTTGGAGGGTGAGATCGATATCCGTGCGCCCCTCCAACCCCTCGGGCCTGGACAGGGCCGGGTCGACGAATTCGATCGGCGGCATGGCGAGCACGCGCACCGCATCGGCGACCGGGCCCGAGATCGGGATCATCGACTCCACCCTTGTGGGCTCGGTCTTGACGCCGAAGCCTTCGATGGCGACCCGGGCCGCACCGAGACGGAGCCCGGTATCGCCGGCACGGCCGCCATCCTTCAGATTGAAGCGCAGGCCGCGGAGATCGAAACTGCCGGTGCCGGCCAGATCGCGCGCCGGCGGCAGCGGCCGTTCATAATCGACCGAGATGCCCCGATAGGCGAAATCGCCCTGAATGGCCGAAGGCGCCAGATGCCCGTCGGCCCCCAGCATGCCCGGGCGGATGTCGAGCACCACCGACACGCCGTCGACCCGGCCGCCGCGCACCCGCGAAATCACCCAGTCGCGCGCCGCCTCCTGCTGGCCGAGCGGCCAGTAGCGGTCGATATCGTCGACGGCGAGATCGCCGCCGATCATCCCGCCCGAGATGCCGAGCCCCGCGGCCGGGCCGTTCAGCCCGGTGACGGTGACGCTGCCGCCGAGTGCAGCACCGTCGGCCAGGCGGAGATCGGCACGGGTGACCTCCAGGCGGTTGCCGTCTTCCGTGAGATCGGCGGCGAGCACGACCCGCTCCACCGGCAGCGGCCGGGCGATGACGCCGGGCCAGTCGACCTCTCCCGCCCCCGCCGTGGCATGGAGGCGCAGCCGATCGATCCGACGATCGGCCATCTTCATCTCCACCACCCCCTGCAGCGGCAAAGCGAGGCCGTCGAAGGGCGCCGGCAGGCCGAGCACGGCCGCAATCCGGTCGACGCGGGTGGGATGGATGGTCAGGTCCAGATCGGCCGCACCCTGATCGGGGATGACCACGCCGCCCAGCGAGGCGCCGACCGCCTCGCCCGCGACGTCGCCCGACAGCTCGACCGCGACCCGGATCCGCTCCCCCTCGCGGATCAGGCGCAGATCCTGACCGGAAACCTGGCCCGAAAAGCCGGCGACGCCATCCTGATAGGTGACGTCCACCGCCGCCACACGGACCAGTTGCACCCGGGTCATGTCCAGCGCCCAGGCGCCCGGGTCGGTCATCTGATTGAGCCAGCCGCGCAGCCGGTCGACATCGGAGGCGGGTTCGGCCGGCACCGGCGGAGCGGCGGGGTCGGCGGCGCGGAGTTCCGGATCGGGTGCCACCGGCTCGGGCAGCGGCGCATCGGCATCGAAAAGCGGCCTCAGCTGCGCGATCGGCAGCCCGTCTTCGGGCGCCCGGGCACGTTCGAGCGGCGCCGCATCGAGCAGGGCCAGCGAGACCTCGCCCGAGGGTGCGCGCTGGACGGCCAGTTCGACGCCGGTCACCTCCAGCACCGTGGGCACGATGCGCTGGGCGATCAGGTCGCCGACCGACAGCCCGATCCGAAGGCCGGGCAGGCGCAGCACCGGCTGGTTGAACCGGTCGATGATCCGGACGTCCTCGACCGCCAGGGTGAGGGCGACATTGGTGGCGTCGAGCGAGAGCCGGGCCTCGCCGGCATCGATCCGGAAGCGGCCCTCGGCCAGTTCCAGCCGGTCGGCGATCCACGGCCCGGCCGGCCCCAGATCGACCGGCCCCGCGGCCAGCCGGAAGCCCGCAGCCGCCAGCGCCAGAATGACGACCAGCAGCAGCCCGAGCACAAGACGGACGACCCAGGTCGAGATCCTGACGATCATGCGGGCGCGTCCTTACTGTCCTGATGGGCCGGCGGCAGGCGGCAGTGGAGGCGATGCACCGGGTCTTGCGTCCCGGCAGGGGTTATGATCCGGTGTCTAGCAGGTAATGCCGGTCGCGCGAAGCGCCAAGACGGTGTCCGTCGCATGGTCGCATGGCCTGCTTGCGTGATCATTACGTGTCATCCCTGCCCCACCCCCGCGCCCCTGGCTGCGCCCGTACCGGAAGCCCCCGCATGACCGCCGCTTCGCCCCTGCTCGACGCCGCCCCGGGCCATCGCCTGCCGGTCGTGGCCGACCCCGACCGCGCCGCGATCGCCCGCGAGCGCATCCTGGAACGGCTGGGCGAGGCGCAAGGCGATGCGGCGGACGATCTGGCCGCCTTTCGGGCGTTTCTGGAGGATCCGACCGGCCGGCGACTGATCGACGGCATGGCCTGCGGCAGCGCCTATCTGACCCAGCTGGCGGTGATCGAGGCGCCGGTTCTGGCGCGCACCGTGCGCCTTGGCCCCGTGGCGGCCTTCGACGAGATCCGCGCGGGTTTCGAGGCGCTGAAACGCCAGGGCGGCACCGAGGCGCAGGTGATGGCAGAGCTGCGCCGGCTGAAACGGCGGGCCGCGCTGGTGATCGGGCTGGCCGATCTGGCCGGGATCTGGTCGCTGGCCGAGGTGACCGGCGCCGTTTCCGACACCGCCGAGGCGGCGCTTCAGGCGGCCTTCGCCCATCTGCTGCGCGATGCGGCCAGGCGCGGCGAGATCCGGCTGGACACCCCCGAGGATCCGGGGCCGACGAGCGGGCTTTTCGCGCTGGGCATGGGCAAGTTCGGCGCCTGCGAGCTGAACTATTCCTCGGATATCGACCTGATCGTGCTCTACGAGCCCGAGCGGGTGCAGATGGCCGATGACCGCCACCCCCAGCCGGTTTTCACCCGCATCGCCCGCGATCTGGTGAAGCTGATGGAGGCGCGCACCGCCGAAGGCTATGTCTTCCGCACCGATCTGCGCCTGCGCCCGGACCCGGCCTCCACCCCGCTTGCGCTCTCGGCCGAAGCGGCCGAGGTCTATTACGAAAGCGTCGGCCAGAACTGGGAACGGGCCGCGATGATCAAGGCCCGGGTGGTGGCCGGCGACGAGACCGCCGGCCAGCTGTTTCTGAAGCGGCTGACGCCCTTCGTCTGGCGCAAGAGCCTGGATTTCTACGCCATCGCCGACATCCATTCGATCAAGCGCCAGATCAACGCCCATCGCTCGGGCGACGGGCTGGACCTGCCCGGCCACAATCTGAAGCTCGGCCGCGGCGGCATCCGCGAGATCGAATTCTTCTGCCAGACCCAGCAGCTGATCTTCGGCGGCCGCTCCCCGGCGCTGAGAGCGCGCGCGACCGAGGCGGCGCTGGATGCGCTGGTCGCCGAACAGCGGGTGGAGGCGCCGGTGGCGGCACGGCTGAAGACCGCCTACCGGCTGCTGCGCACCATCGAGCACAGGCTGCAGATGGTCGACGACGCCCAGACCCATTCCCTGCCCAAAGACGAGGCCGCCTTCGCCCGCGTGGCGGCGTTTTCAGGCTTCGAAGACCCGGCCGAATTCGGCCGGGTGCTGCTCGACACGCTGAAGGGGGTGGAGAAGGCCTATGCGGAACTGTTCGACGACGCGCCGGGGCTTGGCACCGCCGAGGGCAACCTGGTCTTCACCGGCACCGAGGATGACCCCGACACGATCGAGACCCTGGAGCGGATGGGCTATCGCGAGCCGTCGCGCGTGGTCGCCCGCGTGCGCGAATGGCATCGCGGCCGGGTCCGCGCCACCCGCAGCGGCCGCGCCCGCCAGATCCTGACCGAGATCATGCCGGAACTGCTCTCCCGCCTGGGCGGGACCGGCGATCCCGATGCGGCCTTCATGCGCTTCGACGCCTTCCTGGGCGAACTGCCCTCGGGCGTGCAGATCTTCGCCCTGTTCCACAGCAACCCCGAACTGCTGGAACTGGTGGCCGAGGCCATGGGGACCGCACCCAAACTGTCGGAACAGCTCGCCCGCCGGCCGTCGCTGCTGGAAGCCGTGCTCGACCCCGATTTCTTTTCGGAACTGGCGACGCCCGAGGCGCTGGCCGCCGATCTGGAGCGGGTGCTGTCGCGGGCGATCGACTATGAAGACACGCTGGACATCACCCGCCGCTGGGCGGGGGAGCGCAAGTTCCAGGTGGGGGTGCACATCCTGCGCGGGCTGACCGATGCCGATGCCGCAGCCCCGGTGCTGACCGCCATCGCCGATGCGGTGATCGGCGCCCTGCTGCCGCGGGTGCTGGACGAATTCGCCCAGGCCCACGGCCGGATGCCCGGCGGACGGATCGCGATCCTGGCCCAGGGGCGGCTGGGATCGCGCGAGATGTCGATCGACAGCGACCTGGATCTGGTCGTCGTCTACGACGCCTCGGGCGAGGCCGGATCGGATGGCAGCCGGCCGCTGGGGCCGTCGCACTACTATGCCCGCCTTGCCCAACGCTTCATCTCGGCGATCTCGGCACTGACCGGAGAAGGCCGGCTTTACGAAATCGACACCCGGCTCAGACCCTCGGGCTCGTCGGGGCCGGTGGCGAGCCATCTGGATGCCTTCCGCCGCTATCACCGCGAGGATGCCTGGACCTGGGAACATATGGCGCTGACCCGCGCCCGGGTGGTGGCGGCCAGCGACGACAGCCTGACGCAGGATCTGAACCAGGTGGTGCGCGAGGTGCTGCTCACCCCCCGCGATGCCGACCGGGTGGTGGTCGAGGTGGCGGATATGCGCCGCCGGATCGCCCAGGAACACGGCACCGAGGATTGCTGGCAGGTCAAACACGTCCGCGGCGGGCTGGTCGATCTGGAATTTCTGGCCCAGCAGCTGCAGCTGATCCACGGGCCGGACATGCCCGGGCTGCTGCTCGGCGACACGGCCCTGGTGCTGGCCCGGGCGGGGGAGCTGGGGCTGATCGAGGATGGCGCGATGCTTGCCGATGCGGTAAGGCTTCAGCGGCGCATGCTGGGCCTGCTCCGGCTGACCGTCACCGGCCGCTTCGACGGCCGGACGGCGCCCCCGGGGCTGATCGCCGCCCTCGCCCGCGCCGCGCGCCTCGACGAGGGCGCGGATGCCGAGGCGATCGGTGACGTGCTCCGCTCTTGCCAGGCGCGCGTGCACGCCCATTTCGACCGCTACGTCACCGATGTCGCCGCCCGGGTGAAGGCCGAAGGCGCGGCGGATGCCGGGGCGGACCCCAAGACCGCGATGGAGACGAAACGATGATCGAGGAAGGCGCCAAGGCCCCGGATTTCACCATGCCCACCGATGGCGGCGGCGAGGTGTCGCTGGCCGCCCTCGCGGGCAAGACGGTGGTGCTTTATTTCTACCCGCGCGACGACACGCCCGGCTGCACCAAGGAGGCCTGCGCCTTCCGCGATCTGCATCCGGCGCTGGAAAAGCTGGATGCGGTGGTGATCGGCGTCTCGAAGGACAGCGTCGCCGCCCATGACAAATTCAAGGCCAAATACGACCTGAACTTCCCACTGGCGGCCGATACCGACGGCGCGGTCTGCGAGGCCTATGGCGTCTGGGTCGAGAAGAACATGTATGGCCGCAAGTCGATGGGCATCGAGCGCAGCACCTTCCTGATCGACGGCACCGGCACCGTGCGGAAGATCTGGCGCAAGGTGAAGGTCGACGGCCATGCCGAGGCCGTGAAGGCGGCCATCGACGCGCTCTGACGGGTGACGCATCCCGTGACCACAGCTGCCTTTATCCCCGCCGCTATCGGGGTTCTGCTGACCGCGGAGCCCCGCGCCAAGGCCGCCGCGGCGCGGGCGCTGGCGGCGGACTGGCGGGCCGGACGCCTGGCTGCCCCGACCCTGGCTGCCCCGACCACGGCCACCCCGGCAGATGGCGGGGCGGCGGCGCTGCCGCTGCGCCCGGCCCGGCCGGAGCGCCCGGTTCTGCTGCCGCCGTCGCGCATGCCCAAGCGCGGCCGCGGCGGCAGCGTCGCCAGCCGGGTGCGGCTGCTGCATGCGCTCGCCCATATCGAGTTCAACGCCATCGATCTGGCGGTCGACATGGCGGCACGCTTCGGTGCGGAGATCGATGCGGACGAGACGGTCTGCCGGCGCTTCGTCGACGACTGGGTCGGCATCGCCGACGACGAGGCGCGCCATTTCGGGCTGGTCGCCGACCGGCTGGAAGCGCTGGGCGCGGCCTATGGCGACCTGCCCGCCCATGACGGGCTGTGGGAAGCGGCGATGGCGACCGCCCACGACATGACCGGCCGGCTGGCGGTGGTGCCGATGGTGCTGGAGGCCCGCGGCCTGGACGTCACCCCCGATATGATCCGCCGGCTGGACGACTTCGGCGACACCGCTTCGGCCGATGCGCTGCGCGTGATCTATCGCGACGAGGTCGGCCATGTCGCCGCCGGGCTGCGCTGGCTGACCCATGTCGCGGCCGCCCGCGGCACCACCGCACGGGCCCTGTTCCACGACCGTGTCCGCCGCCTGTTCCCGGGCCGGGTGAAACCGCCCTTCAATGCCGATGCCCGCGCCCGCGCCGGCATGGTGCCGGAAGATTACGAGCCGCTGGCGGAGATGCGCACGGGCGAGGCGCGGGAAGAGAAGGACGCCCGCCCCCACGCCCGGTGATGCCCCGCCCCCGGTGATCACGAGGCTTCCATCAGCCCCGCCTCGGGAAATTCGCGGCGGAAGGCCTGATCGTCGAAGGCACCGGCAGCCGGTGCCGGCTCCCCTGCCCGCCAGGGCACCGCAAAACCGGTCTGCGACAGGGTCCGGGCGATGCCGTCGTAATAGTCCACCGCCACCCGATAGCGGATCAGGCAGCCGATCGCGACTTCGCGGATCAGCCCCGGATGGTCCGCAAGCAGCGGCAGAACCACACGCCGGATCAGGTCCCGGCCGTGGCCCGCATCGATCGCGATATGCAGGTCGTGATAGTGGATCACATCTTCCGGCATGCCGAGGCGGCGCATGCCGCGCACGGTCCGGGAGAAACGCCAGGGTGCGGTGTGCTCAAGGATGGTGAGCGCCCCCAGCAGCCGGCCGGCATGGCGCCGCCGCAAGGCGTACATCAGCAGCAGATTGCCGTTCTTCAGGGCCGAGGCCGGGACCTGATCCCGGACGTCGATGCCCGCCCGATCGAGGATGTCGCGCATATAGGCCGAGGACCGGCAGAACATCACCGTGTGCATGTCTTCCAGGCGGCCATTACCCATCTCATCCCAGAAATTCTCGGCCAGGGCAAGCTTCATATCGCCGCCCAGCCCCAGCTGCGCCAGGGCCACGACATCGTCGAAACGACCGTCCACCTCTTCTTCCAGGCAGATGTAGAAGGCCATCGCCTCGGCGGGCGCCGCCTCGGCGATGTAGTCGAAGAAGGGGGCGACCTCGCGGCAATGCCGCTTGTGAACCTCGAAATACCAGGCGGCAAAACCCTCGGCATCCGCCGGCAGATCGCTCAGATCGATGCGGCTTTCCTCATAGGCGTTCCACATCGCCTCGATTTCGTGAATCCGCCGGAATTCCGCCGGATGTACGGGCACCTCGTGGGCGCGATGGGCCGGCGCCATCTCGCGCAGGTAGAAGGCATTCAGACGGCGCTGGGTGTCCAGCCTGTTCGCGATATGCATGGATCTCACTTCCGGGTGGGGTCGTCGACGCCATCATGGGCCCCGATCGGTGGCCGGGCGGCGGGCAGGACCTCCTTGAGGTCGGGCTTGCTCTTCCACAGCGGTTCGGGCGGCAGATAGCCGGGCCGCGGCGCGTAAACCGACGGCAGGATGCCGGCCTTCTCCGAGGCCGCCCTCTCCGCATCGACCAGTTCGGGGAGATAGCGGGGACAGTTCGGGAAGATGTGGCCGGCGGTCACCTCCACCACCAGCCGGGCGGCGTGGTGGCGGGCGACCCGCGCCGGGTCTTCGATCACCTGTGCCCTGCCGTTGATCCGAAGCTTGCGGCGCTCCCCGGTCAGTTCGACGAACAGAAGTCCGACATGCGGATTGACCAGGATGTTTCCCAGCGATCTGTACATGCCATTGCCATCATAATCGGGGAATTCCAGCCGATCGTCCGCCGTCAGCGTCACGAAGCCCGGCATCCCGCCCTTGATCGAGCAGTCGGGCCGTCCGTCGGCATCCGCCGTGGCAAGGAAGAAGAAGGCGGCGGCGGCGATGATCTCCCGGTCGCTCTGCGACCAGGTGACATGCATGCGGGCGCTTTCGAGCCGGTCCGCAAGACGCCGGGAGTCGAAGGTGTCCTGCAGGCGGCGGCTCCCGTCATGGTAGAAATTCTGCGACATGGGATAACTCCCCCTCCGACGCGTGCTCCGGCATCGCCCCTCATATCGCAGTGCATCATTACTCCCTTATAGATTTTTTTCAATTCCTAAAATTCAACCAAAAGAGTCAATTTCCTTGACTCACCGAGTCAAAATCCGTCATTCATTTTTTGCAGCCGCGATATCGTCAGTACACATCAGAGTACACATTCAGAATCATGAGTCATGCTTGCACGTTGACTCAATGATCGGACTCTCATGTCTGACGCTAAATGCACGACACGGCGGTTTTTATTTATGGGGACGAACATGTCAGAGATGCATACGGCAAGAGCCGGGCGTAACGAGGACCTGTCCGGGATCCGGCGAACGCCGTCGAATACCATCTTTGCCCTTAAGTTTTTCGCCTGGGGGTTGATGATGGGTGTCGGCTTCTGGGGAAGCGTGACGATGCCGCTGCCCTATATCCTGCCGTTTCAGATCCTGCTGGCCCTCGGCATGGTTCATGGCGTGGAACTCAGCCACCAGGCCCTGCACGGCACGGCGTTCTCGGGACGTCTGGCCAACCGGATCGCCGGCGCCCTGATGGGGCTGCCCATGCTGGTATCCTTCAGTGCCTACCGGGCCAGTCACCTTCACCATCACCGGGCACTCGGTACGCCGGCGGACCGGGAATTCTGGGACTATGGCGACATCTCACGCATCAGCATGCGCGCACTCGCGGTCCACTTTCTGATCCTCAAGCACTATCAGCGGGCCGGGGCGAATATCTTCAGGGCCGTGACCTTCCGCAACGATCCCGATCTGCCGTCCCGCGCGGCCCGCTATGCCGGGACCGAATACCGGGCCATGGCGGTGATGATTCTGGCACTGGTCGCCGCTTCGATCGCGATCGATCCGCTGATCTTCCTGACCGGCTGGCTGCTGCCGCTGGTGCTGATTGCCGGACCGGTCCATGCGCTGGTGGAACTGCCCGAGCATCATGGCTGCGATCGCAGCACGCCCGACGTCTTCACCAACACCAGGTCGATCACCTCCAACCGGTTCATGACCTGGTTCACCAACGGCAACAATCTTCATGTGGAGCATCACTACCAGGCCGGGCTGCCGGTGGAATCCCTGCGCACCCTGCACGAACGGATCGGCCCGCGGATCGTGAACCGCGACCAGGGATATCGCGCGTTCTATGGCCGCTTCTTCGCCGAAATCTTCGGCCGCACCGCCCGCACCGCCTGATCCGCCCCCCCGTCTTCTGCCCATTCCCGTCTTCTGCCCATTCCCGTCTTCTGCCCACTCCCGTCTTCTGCCCACCCCCGCCGGTCGTCCCGCCCCCGCAGACCTCTTCACCATCCTGCGAATGGCTTGCCCCTTCATGCCCGATGCGCCGCTGCCAACGACAACACCGTCCTTCGTTCCCGAGGTTTTCCTCTCTCTGCCGGACAGCCTTGCCGTCTCGTCCTCGCTGGACGAGATCAGCATCACGCCGGTCACCACCACCGACGACTGGGCCGCGCTCAGCGCCGCCTGGGACGATCTGCCGGTCGACCGCTACATGAATGACGGCGGCACCTATCGCCGCCGCCGGTTTTCACGCTTCCACCACAGCCGGGAGAACGGCGCCGGCCGGGGCCGGCTGCGCCTGAAGGCGCATGCCCCCTATGCCCAGCCGCTTCACCTCAACCCGCTGAACGGCGGGATGCTGCGCCATTTCGAGCCGATCCTGCCCCAGACGATCGCCAACCCGGCCTTCGTCGCGCTGCTCGACGGCTTCGCCACCGTGCTGGGCCTGGTGGACGGCGTCACCAGCTGGGACATCAACGTCTATCTGAACCGTACCGAAACCGACCCCGTACAGACCGGCCTGCCCGTCCCCGAAGGCCTGCATCGCGACGGGGTGCGCTACTCGCTGATCATGGGCATCGCCCGGCGGAACGTGACCGGCGCCGTGAACAGCGTGCACGACGACGACCGGCGCCCCTTGCTCAGCCGCGTTCTGGAACGGCCGGGTGATTTCGTTCTGCTGCTGGACGAGCGGACCTATCACGACGCCACGCCGGTGCTGCCCGCAGACGGTACCGGGCGGGGGACCCGCGACGTGATCGTCGTGGAGTTCTACCACGCGGACACGGCCGCCGATCAGCTCTACGTGCCCTGATGCCCCGGACACCCACGGCGCCCCGGCGCCCCGGAAGGAGGACCCGGTGATGACGGTTCATTCCGCCTCGCGGCCCCACGGCATTGCCGAAATCGACCGCAGCCGGCCAGAGGAGATCCTGCCCCTGCTGACCCGGCTGTACCCGGCCATCCCCGCAGAGACCATCGCCGCACGCCTGGCCCGCGTCGCCGCCGGCGACTGGCGCTGCCTGGTGATGCGCGAGGCCGGCCAGATCGTCGCGCTCTCCGGTTTCCGGATCATGGAGCGCATCTGCTATGGCCGCTTTCTCTATGTCGACCACTTCGTGACCGACGATACCCGCCGGTCCCGCGGGGCGGGCCGGGTTCTGCTGGACCGTCTGGCCGGGCTGGCCCGCGACGAAGGCTGCGAGTCCATGGTGCTCGACACCTTCGTGACCAATGCCCGCGCCCAGAAATTCTGGTTCCGCGAAGGCTTCCAGGTCGTCGGCTTCCATTTTCTGCGCCCGCTGGGCCCAGCCTGACATCGCCATCACGAGGATACTCTCCCCATGACCTCTTCCGATCCGTTTCATCGCGACATCCTGTTTTCCCGCATGCTGGGCATCGTTTCGCAGGAAGAACTCGACAGGCTCGGCACCTTCACCATCGCCGTTCCCGGCTGCGGCGGGGTGGGGTTCACCCATGCCGAAGCGCTGGTGCGCATGGGTATCGGCGGCATCCGGATCGCCGATTTCGACGAGTTCGGGCCTGAAAATTTCAACAGGCAGTTCGGCGCCACCATCCACACCGTCGGCCGGTCCAAGGCCGAGGTGCTGAAGGAACGTCTGCTGTCGATCAACCCGGCGCTGCGCATCCGGGTCTTCGACGGCGTCTCGACCGAAACGATCGACGACTTCCTGGACGGCGTCGACATGGTCTGCGACGCCATGGACTATTTCGTCATCCAGCCGCGCCGCCTGATGTATGCCGAGGCCCGGCGACGGAACCTGCCGGTGGTGGTGGCCGGGCCGATCGGCTTCGGCGCGACGGTGCATCTTTTCGAACCCGACGGCATGTCGTTCGACAGCTTCTTCGACCTGCATGACGGCCAGGACGAAGAGGAGATGCTGATCAATTTCGGCCTGGGCCTGAACCCGGCACAGCTGCACCGCCACTACATGACCGATCCGAAGCTCGATTTCGAAGCGCGTAAGGTGGCCTCGGTCAGCGCCTCGTGCCTGCTCGCCACCACGCTCAGCACCTCGACCGCGATCCGCCGGCTGCTGGGACATCCGATCTCGTTCCGGCCGGTGCCCTGGGTTCAGCAGATCGATTACGTGGCCGGCGCCTTCGTCCAGATCGACACCGATCAGGGCGTGACGTCGATCCGTCAGGCGCCCGCGCGATATATTCGCTGACTTTACCAGCGCCCTGGTAGATTATCCCCTGAGCGGTTTACCCGCCGGAGCCCCCGACCGTACAGCACGTCACAACGCAGACGCCGGACCGACAGACGAGGATCCACGATGCCCACCATCTTCATCGACGGGGAGGCCGGCACGACCGGGCTGCAGATCCGTGCCCGCCTGGAAGGGCGCGACGATCTGGACTTCATCAGCCTGAGCGATGCCGACCGCAAGCTTCCGGCCCGCCGGGCCGAGGCGCTGAACGCCGCCGACCTCGCCATTCTCTGCCTGCCTGACGATGCGGCGCGCGAAGCGGTGGCGCTGGTCACCAATCCGGCCGTCCGCATTCTGGATGCGAGCTCCGCCCATCGGGTTCTGCCCGGCTGGACCTATGGCCTGCCCGAGCTGTCGGCCGACCAGCCCGGGCTGATCGCCCGCGCCGCCCGGGTGACCAATCCCGGCTGCTACCCCACCGGCGCCGTCGCCCTGCTGGCACCGCTGGTGGCGGCCGGTCTGGTGCCCCGGGACTATCCGGTCGCGGTCTTCGCGGTCTCGGGCTATTCGGGCGCCGGCCGCAGCCTGATCGAACGCTATGAAGACCCGACCCGCGCCGACCATATCGACGCGCCGCTGCGCGCCTATGCCCTGCATCTGGAACACAAGCATATCGACGAAATGCGGGTGCATGCGGGGCTGGCGCACCGGCCCACCTTCCTGCCCGCCATCGGCCGCTATCGCCAGGGCATCGTGATGCAGATTCCGCTGCGGCTGGACCTGCTGCCCGGGCAGCCGGCGGTGGCCGATCTGCACCGGGTGCTGACCGACCACTACCGGGATCAGGCGCATATCGGCGTCGAAAGCCTGGCGGAGACCGCGGACATCCGGGAGCTGGAGCCCGAGGTGCTGAACGGCACCAACGACATGACCATCCGGGTGTTCGGCAGCGATCATCGCGGCCAGGCGGTCCTTTCGGCCGTGTTCGACAATCTGGGCAAGGGCGCGTCGGGTGCGGCCGTGCAGAACATGAACCTGATGCTGGGCCTGACCCAGACCGGGCGGCTGAACCTCAATCAGGCGGCCTGACGAGGGCTGCATCGCCCCCTGGACCAGGGCCGGGCGCGTCTTCTATGTTGACCCCCTGTCATCATGGAAGATGCACCGGACCCTAGCCCATGCTTATCCGCGACGCGGCCGCCGCCGACCTGCCCGGCATCCTTGCCATCTATAACGACGCCGTGGTCAACACCACCGCGATCTGGAACGAGCGCCTGGCGACGCTCGACGATCGCAGCCGCTGGCTCGCCGCACGCCACGACGCCGGCTATCCGGTTCTGGTGGTCGAAGACGGCTCGATCGAGGGCGGGGTTGCCGGCTATGCGAGCTTCGGCGACTGGCGGCCCTTCGACGGCTATCGCCACACGGTCGAGCATTCGGTCTATGTTCATCCCGATGCCCGCGGCCGCGGGCTGGGCCGCGCCCTGATGGAGGCCCTGATCGACCGGGCGACCCGGGCCGGCAAGCATGTGATGGTGGCCGGCATCGATGCCGGCAACACCGCCTCTCTTGACCTGCACCGCCGGCTGGGCTTCACCGAAACCGGCCGCCTGCCGCAGGTGGGCGCCAAATTCGGCCGCTGGCTGGACCTGGTGTTCATGCAGCGCCGGCTGTCGGAACGGGAGGTGCCGCCGGAGATGTGATCGTCCATCACTCGGCGACCACCACCTCGATCTCCGGCTGCCCGGCATAGTCCAGGCGGATGGCGCCGCGGGCGGGGCGGGTCAGGGTGATGGGGCCGGGTTTTTCGTCCAGGCGGCGGCGAAGCAGGATCAGGCGGGTTTCCAGATTGTCCTTGAAATCCGGCAGGCGCAGGGCCGCATCGCGGCGGATTTCACGGTTGGTGAAATCCTGACGCCCGGTCGCCAGATAGGCCGTGACGAAATGGTGGAGCAGCCGGCCGGGCACGCCGCGGATCAGATAGTCGCCGTCGATGAAAACGCTGCCGTCGCGCGGGAAATAGCGCAGCCGGATCGGGCGCCGGCCCGCGGGCGCCGGGTCGGGTGCCTCGGCCGCTGGTGCCTCCCCCCGCTCCGCCTCGGCCCGGTCGAGGGCGAGGGCGAGCGTTGCCGCCACGATCGACAGCACCGCCTCTTCCGTATGGCCGAAGGCGAAGCTTTCGGCCGATTCGGCGAAAAGCACCCCCACCAGCCGACCCTGGGCGATCATCGGTACCGCCAGCTGGCATTGCGGCTGCGCCAGGGACGGGAACGGGATCCCGGCCATGGGCGGCCGGTCCATCGCCCCCCTGACCGCCGCGACATAGCGCTGACCGCGGCGCATGTCGGCGATGCGCAGCACCCGGCGGCGCAGGGCGGCCACGCCGATCACCCCCTCCCCCAGCGCCACCTCCGACCCGACGCCGAATTGCGGATAGCCGCGGCTGGCGATGGTGGTGAGCAGGCCGCCGGTTTCGTCCGGAACCGCCACCACCAGATTGCCCATGCCCAGATCCGCAACCAGGCGATCGAGGGTGAGATCGAGCAGACGGTCGGCATCGGGCTCCGCCGCCATCAGGGCGGCAAGCCGGGCCGCGACCGCCAGATGATCCGGCGCCTGCGGCCGGGGTGGCGGCATCTCAAGCGGTTCCGCCGCCACCACCCGGGTCACCGCCTCCACCCGGTAGAGATCGACCGCGCGCAGGCGCATCACCTCGCCCATGCCCTGGGCGGCGCTCATCACCTCCAGATGGACGGCGATGCGCTCGAACACCTCGCCCGTGGTTCGGGCACCGACGAAGACCAGGTCGAGCAGGAACTGGCCGCCGGTGCGGGCATCGACCACCATCACCGTCGCCCGGCCCGTGCGGCGGACATTGGCCGCGGTCTTGGAAAAGAACTGGTTCGACAGCGCGACATGGCCCGCATCCACATAGTGGACGTGGGAGAGATAGGAGATGTTTGGCATGCCGTCGGCATCGAGGGTGGCGATGACCGAGGGGATGATGCCTTCCAGCGCATCGCGCAGCGCATCAAGGCCCGGCAGCGCATCAAGGCCCGGGCCGGCGGTCATGGCTGCGCATCCCGGGGCGTGTTTGCGGCACCGAGCGACCGACCGGCGGTCGGGCCCGGGGTCTGGTCGAAGACCTCGTGCGGGTGAATGTCGATGCGCAGCAGATCCCGGTCGGTCAGGGTCTGGGAGAGCTGGAGCCGGCTGACGCCGAGCGCCCCCATCACCCCCAGCATGCGCGCGACATAGGCCGTGCCCTCGGCCGCATCGGCCGGGCCGGCCGGCGCGACGGCGGTGATCATGCCCTTGATCTGATAGGTGCGGTAGTCGTGGGGCCGCGCGCAGGTGACCGCGATCGGCCCGCCGGCGACGGCGCCCGAAGCCGCCCCCGGCCAGAGGCTGCGTGACATCAGCACCACAAGCCCGTCGCCCTGGTCCCGCAGGATCCCCGAACCGCGACCGATCGTGGCCCTGCCGGCCGGATCCCTGGTCGAGACCAGGATCATCAGCGGCCCGGCGAGCACGGCCGCCACCTCGTCGTCGATCATGCCTCCGCCCCCCCGCCCGCGCGTCTCCCCCTCTGATTTTTAGGAAACGGCTGCGGCCGTTAGCAAGCATTTAGGAAGAGCCGTTCCAGCTGTCGGCGTAGAAACACAACCACAGGATGGGCCCCGACAGCAGGGGCCGCCCAGAGGAGGACGCCTGATGACCATGATCCACGGCAGCCGGTCCGACGCCGCCATCACCCCGATCCTGCCGCTGGACGGGCGGTACGATCTCTACGGCCCGGTGCACAAGGGGCTGCGGCGGGCCGGCATGGCCCTGCTCGACCGGCTGGGCCGGGCGGATTTCGCCAGCCCGGCCGCGACCACCGGCCTGCTGACCGAGCTGCGCGACTATCTGCGGCTCGCCACCGCCCATATCGCCCATGAAAGCGACACCATCCATCGGGCGCTGGAAGCCCGCACGGGGCCTGCGACCGAAGACCTCGACCGCCAGCATGCCGATCATCACCGCTCGATCGCCGGGCTGATCGCACGGATCACCGCGCTGACCGACGACTTCTCCGGGACCCGCGAAGAAGCCGGCCGTGCGCTCTATCTGGCCTTCGCGGCCCATCTGGCCCGGGATTTCGCCCATATGCACGAGGAAGAGACGGTGACCACGCCCCTGCTTCAGGCCGTGTTCAGCGATGCCGAACTGGCCGCGATCGAGATGGAGATCGTGAGCACGCTGTCGCCCGAGATGAACCTGGCCTTCATGCGGCTGATCATCCCGGCGCTGTCGCCGGCCGAGCGGGTGCGGCTGCTGGGCGGCGTGCGCGCCACGGCCCCGGCCGAGGTGTTCCGGCTGCTGATGGACGAGGTCGCCCGGCCGCTGCTGCCGCCGGCCGATTTCGCCGACCTTGCCCTCAGGCTGCAGATCGCGGCCTGACAGGCAGCGCTCAGGGCGTGGCGCCGGTACCCGCAAAGGCCGAGATCAGCATGGCCACCCGCGGATCCGGCCTGAGCCCCGGGGCGGTATAGGCGGCGATATTGCCCGCCCGGTCGGCCGGGGCCGGTTTCAGCACATGGTTGAGTCCGGCCAGGATTTCGATCCGGGTATCTTTCGGGCGGCCCGCGGCCAGGCGGCGGGCATCGGCAGTGGTGACCTGAAGGTCGCGATCGCCCTGCAGGATCAACACCGGCCCGCCGAAACGCTCCATCACGGTCGCGGGGTCGATGCCCAGCCACGAGATCAGATAGGGCTGGACGGAAGGCCGGAACAGCGGCGCCAGTTCCAGCGGGACATCGGCGACCTTCCGGCCGGCACCGAGATCGGCCAGGATCCGGTCGGCGGTGCGGCGGAGATCATCCGGCATCGGGGCCTGGGCCAGCTGGCGTTCCAGCGTGCGGATGGCGGGCTCCCCCGGGGTCGCGGCCAGCACGATGGCATCGGGCGCCTCGCGCCGCGCCGCCAGCAGGGCGATCAACCCGCCTTCGCTGTGGCCGAGCACGATCACCGGCGCCCCGTCGGCCAGTTTGCGCGCGGCACGGGTCCATCGGGCGGCATCCGAGGCCAGCAGGTCGATGGTCATCAGCGCCTCGTCGGCAATCGCCGCCCGGCTGGCGCCGATGCCGCGCTTGTCGACCCGCAGGCTGGCGATGCCGCGCGCCGCCAGATCTTCCGCCAGCATGCGCAACAGATCGGTGCGCAGCCCCGGCTGGTTGCCGTCGCGATCGGTGGGGCCGGACCCCGCCAGCATCAGCACCACCGGCAGCACCGCATCGGCACCGGCCGCACAGGGAAAGCCGAAACTGCCGACCAGATCGCCGGAAGCGTCGACCGGTGCCGGCATCGGCGCCTTGATCGCGATCTGACGCTCACACAGGGCGGCGGCCGGCGTCGCCAGCTGCGCCTCGGCCCGGGACGGCGCCAGCAGGCCGGCCTGAAACGACACGACCGCGGCGAGCAGAGCCGCCGCGGTCGCAAGGCGTCCGGTTGTCCGGAAGCGGGCCGTCATCAGTCGAGATCGCCGACATCGCCGGAGGTGCCCTCGACCCTGGCCGACAGCGCCGCCTGCATGAAGGCATCCAGATCGCCGTTCAGCACCGCCTGGGTGTTGCCGGTCTCCACCCCCGTGCGCAGATCCTTGACCATCTGGTAGGGGTGCAGCACGTAGGAGCGGATCTGGTGGCCCCAGCCGATATCGGTCTTGGCATCCGCCTCGGCCTGGGCCTTTTCTTCCCGCATCCTGAGTTCACGCTCGTAAAGGCGTGCCTTCAGCATGCCCATGGCGGTGGCGCGGTTCTTGTGCTGCGAGCGGTCCTGCTGGCACTGCACCACGATGCCGGTGGGCACATGGGTGATGCGGATGGCGCTGTCCGTCCGGTTGACGTGCTGGCCACCGGCACCCGAGGCCCGGTAGGTATCGATGCGCAGATCCTTGTCCAGGATCTCGATATCGATCGAGTCGTCGATCACCGGATAGACATGGACGGCGGCGAAGCTGGTCTGGCGCCGGGCCTGGCTGTCGAAGGGCGAGATGCGCACCAGCCGGTGGACGCCGGTCTCGGTCTTCGCCCAGCCGAAGGCGTTCTGGCCCTTGATCAGCAGGGTGGCCGATTTGATGCCCGCCTCTTCGCCGTCGGTCTCTTCGACCAGCTCGGTCTTGTAGCCATGCGATTCCGCCCAGCGCGTATACATGCGCAGCAGCATCAGCGCCCAGTCCTGGCTTTCGGTGCCACCGGCGCCGGCATGGACTTCAAGATAGCTGTCATTGCCGTCGACCTCGCCCGAGAGCAGGCTTTCGACCTTGAGCTTCAGCAGCTCGTCGAGCAGCCGGCCAAGCGAGGCCTGGGCCTCGTCGACGACGCTTTCATCGTCTTCCATCTCGCCCAGTTCGGCGAGTTCCAGATCGTCGCGGAACGCCTGTTCCAGCTTGCGATAGCGCTCGATGGCGCCTTCGAGCTGGGTGCGTTCGCGCATTACCTTCTGCGCGCGCGCCGGATCATCCCAGAGCTTCGGATCTTCGGAGAGGGCGTTCAGCTCTTCGAGCCGGATGAGCGCGTTCTCCCAGTCAAAGATACCTCCTCAGCAGACCGAAGGTCTGCTCGATCTCGTCGGCGAGCGACTTGATCTCGGCGCGCATACGCACGTCCTCCCGTTGATGATGATGCCGGCGCGGATGGCGCCGGCATGGATATCGCGGTGACCCCGATCAGTAGAGGCCGCCCGGTGCCGGCGCCGCAGCGCCGCCATAGGGGTTCGAAGGCCGGGCCGGCAGGGTGCCGCCGGTCCCCGCACCGGCGCCCGGATCGCCATAGGTGCCGTAATCGTCCTGCATGCCCGAAACCATGGTCGGCTCGGTCCCGGGCTTGAACGCCTCGGTGATCACCGTCGCCGTATCGGGGCCGGGCAGCAGGCCGGTCTTGGCGTCGATGCGCACCAGGCGGATGCCGCTGGGGGTACGGAACGGCGTCGCCGGTGCATCGGCCAGCGCGCCCTTCATGAACTCAACCCAGATCGGCAGCGCGGCCGAGGCACCCTGCTCGTTATCGCCGAGCGAACGCGGCGTGTCAAAGCCGACATAGACGCCCACCACCAGGTCGGGGCTGAAGCCCATGAACCAGGCATCGAAGCTGTCATTGGTGGTGCCGGTCTTGCCGGCCAGCGGCTTGCCGATCGACAAGGCCCGGCGACCGGTGCCGCGCTGGATCACGCCTTCCATGACATGCACCAGCTGATAGGCGTCGAGCGGGTTCAGCACCTGGTCGCGGGTGTCGGGCAGCACCGGCGGCTGCAGGCCCGGATGCCATTCCGGCACCGAACAGGCCTCGCACGGGCGCTCGTCGCGGCGGAAGATGGTCTTGCCGTCGCGGTCCTGGATGCGCTCCACCAGCGCCGGATGGATCTGCCTGCCGCCATTGACCACCATGGCATAGGCGGTGGCGAGGCGCATGAGCGTGGTCTCGCCGGCGCCAAGCGCCGTGGAGAGATAGGGCGGCCAGTCGCCGATGCCGAGCCGGCGGGCGATTTCCGAAATCGACTCGGCCCCGAGGTCGCGGGCAAGACGCACGGTCATCAGGTTGCGCGACTGCTCCACGCCGACGCGCAGCGTGGAGGGGCCGTAGAAGCGGCCGCTGTAGTTCTTGGGCCGCCAGGTGTCGAGACCGGCCCCCTGTTCCAGCGCCAGCGGGGCATCCTGAACGATCGAGGCCGGCGTCCAGCCATGCTCGAAAGCCGACAGATAGACGAAGGGCTTGAAGGCCGAGCCCGGCTGACGCTGGGCCTGGGTGACGCGGTTGAACTCGCTGGCGGCGAAGTTGAAGCCGCCGGTCATCGCCAGCACCCGGCCGTTATGCGGGTTCATCGCCACCAGACCGCCCGAGACGTCGGGCACCTGGACCAGTTTCAGCGCGCCTGCGGCGGCCTTGGGCGCCGGGCCCTCGCCGTCTTCGGCCCGGCGGTCGGCCTCGGCCGCCACCTCGGTCGGATCGTCGGCCGGCGCCACGACCACGATGTCGCCGGTGCTGACCACATCGTCCACCGCCCGGATCGCCGGCCCGCGCCGGTCGACCGAGACGTATTTCCGCGCCCATTTCACCGCCTCGAGATCGAGCGTGCCGGCGGCGCCATCGGCGAAGATCAGCTTCGCGGCCTTGCCGCCCGCCTCGGTGACCAGCGCATAGCGCCAGCCCGGCACCAGCGGCTTGTCGCGGCCCAGATCCTCCAGCCGCTTGCGGGCGGCCTCGATATCGTCGGTGGCAACGCCGCTCTGCACCGGCCCGCGATAGCCGTGGCGGCGGTCGTAAGAGACCAGCCCGTCGCGAAGCGCGGTGTCGGCCAGGGCCTGAAGCTTGGGATCGACGGTGGTCATCACCGTCAGCCCGCCTTCATAGAGTTCGTCGGACCCGAAGCGCTGGGCGATGTCGCGGCGGACCTCTTCGACGAAATAATCGGCGCGGGCCTGATCCTCGCCGCCGCGCGGGCGGGTGACCAGCGGCCGGGCTTCGGCGGCACGGGCCTCGTCGGCCGAGATGTAGCCGTCCTCGGCCATGCGGCTCAGCACCCAGTCGCGACGGGCCTTGGCGGCATCCGCACGGCGGATCGGGTTGTAGTTGTTCGGGGCCTTGGGCAGGGCCGCCAGATAGGCCGCCTCTTCCGCGGTCAGCTCGTCGAGCGACTTGTCGAAATAGGCGAGCGCCGCCGCCGCGACGCCATAGGCGCCATAGCCCAGATAGATCTCGTTCAGATAGAGTTCGAGAATGTGGTCCTTGGTGAAGGCGCGCTCGATCCTGAGCGAGAGCAGCGCCTCCTTGACCTTGCGCTCGATCGACACCTCGTTGGTCAGCAGGAAGTTCTTGGCCACCTGCTGGGTGATGGTCGAGGCGCCGATGGGCCGGCGGTCGCTGGCCAGATTGTCGATATTGGTCACCGCGGCGCGCAGGATCGCGACCACGTCGATGCCGGGATGGGTGTAGAAGTTCTGATCCTCGGCGGCGATGAAGGCGTGTTTCACCACATCCGGGATCGCGTCGATCGGCACGAAGACGCGCTTCTCGCGGGCATATTCATCCAGCAGGCGGCCGTCGCCGGCATAGATCCGGGTGACGGTCGGCGGCTTGTAATCGGCCAGCTGCTCGAAATCCGGCAGGTCGCCGTCATACATGGTGACGCCGTAATAAAGCGCCGCGCCGCCAGCGATGGCGAGCAGGACGATGCCGGTCAGGAGAAAACCGAGCAGGCGGATCAGGCTCATCGGCTGTGCAACGCCGCGGGCCAGGGCCGGCGGCTCCCATGTGGTTGACGGGCGGCGCCAGCGGACGGATCCGTCCCTGGTCGCGGAGCCGGAGTGTGGCCGCGCGCGGCCCTGGCGTCAATCGCAGGGGTACCATCCCCGACCTGCAAGCCACGCAAATGACACGGCATCGGAAGAGGCCGGCCTCCGACGCGGCCGTGCCGGATCAGAGGCGGCTCCAGGTCTGTTCGGCGGCGAAGAACTGATCGACCGCACCGACGATGCTGCGGGCCAGTTTCGCCCGATGGGCGGAATCCTGCAGCACTTTTTCATCCTGTCGGTTGGACAGGAAACCGGTCTCGATCAGCACCGACGGCATGTCGGGCGCCTTGAGCACCGCAAAGCCGGCCGAGCGCACCGGCTTGGTCAGCAATTCGGTATGCGGCTGGACCTGGCCGATGACATGGCCGGCAAAGCGCGCCGACAGGTTCATGGTCTCGCGCCGGGCCAGATCGATCAGGATCGAGGTGACCTCGGCGCTTTCGGTCGAAAGATCGACGCCGGCGATCAGGTCGGACTTGTTTTCGCTGTCGGCCAGTTGGGCGGCGACACCGTCCGAGGCGCGTTCCGACAGCGTGTAGATCGACAGGCCCCGCGTGCGCGGGTTCTGCACCGAATCGGCATGGATCGAGATGAACAGCTCCGCCTGAGCGGCACGGGCGATGGCGACCCGGTCGCGCAGCCGGATGAAGATGTCGCGATCGCGGGTCAGCACCGCCTTGTAGCGGCCGGTCTTTTCAAGCTCCTGCGCCAGCGCCTTGGCCATGGCCAGCGTGATCGACTTTTCCTGCACGCCGGTGATGCCGATGGCGCCGGGATCGATGCCGCCATGGCCCGCATCGATGGCGACGATCCGCCGGCCGTCGGTCCGGGCCCGCGGCCTGGCCGCGTCGGGCAGGATCGGCGCGGCGGCGACCGCCGCCTGCCCCGCCGGCGGCTGCGGGGCGGCCGCGACCTTGGTGCCGTCGAAGCGGTCTTCCGGTTCCCCCTTCAGGGTGGTGCGGGCGAAAGATTGCGCCGAGGTGCGCGACAGATCGACCACGAAACGCGGCGGCAGACCGTCCTGGGCCGGCAGCACGAACATCGAATCGATCTGCGACGGCTGCGACAGGTCGAGCACCATGCGATAGACGCCGGGTTCGAACAGGCCGACGCGATAGCGCGCGATCAGCCCGGCGCCCGAATTCTCGCCCTTGTCGAGGATCTGCCAGTCCAGATTGCGGAAGTCGATCACCACCCGGTCGGGGCCCGACAGGGTGAAGGCCCGGAAATCCACCCGACGGTCCAGATCGATCACCAGCCGGGTCTTGTCGGGATGCATGCCGAAGCGCAGGCCGACCGCGCGGGCGGTTTCGGCGGCCACCGCCTCTTCCGGACCGACGCCCGGCAGCGGCCCTGCAATCACCGCGACCAGCGCCAGCAGGCAGATCACCGCCCAGCCCATGGCGCGTTTCGCCATCCGGCCCAGCCGTGCGGCAGCCCGCCCCGGCCGGGACGGCGGAGCGGCGGAGACGCGGCAAAGATGGTCGGCGGTCTGGCGAATGGCAGGCGCGGACATGTGACGGCTCCAGGAGGCGTCGGCGGCTGATCCTCTGACCGGCCGCGCCGCCCGAAAACCGCCCGCGAACGGGCAGCTCCGATGACACCGCAACCAGCGACTCCTTCGTTTTATAGGCGGAAGTCGCCCAATCTTTCAATGCGTTTATCCATGTTGTTGGCACCGGGGGTGAACTTGCACGAAGGGTTGTGGCCGCGGTGTGACTCAAGCCGCCGCCATGCCCGCCCCGAAACGGCTGTCGCAGGACGCGCCCGGGGTGGCCGCATGCCTGCGCAGCACGCGCTTGCCCTGTCGCCGGATTGCAACAGCGCGATTGTGGAAGGGCCGCGACCTGTTCTATAGTGCGGCCGCGCGTTCCGCTTCGGCCACCGGCCCTGCCCCGCCTGGGACAGGATCGACCACCGGATGGGAGGCGCCGGAATTCCGTATGGCCGGAGGCATCGGACCGAGTTGATCGGACCGCGCCGCTCCGGGAGGGAGCATCCCCCGGCCGACGGTTGAACCCGCCGCGAGGCAGGACGACGACGACCCAGGGCATGCCGGCCACGCGACAAGCGGGCCGGGCCGGCCGGCGGAGAGCGAAATCCTTGTGACGCGGCGGCGGAGCGGGGTGTGCGGCAATTACGCGGCGCGCCCCTCCGACCAACAAGGAACGGTCATGAACGACGCGCGCGATTTCGCGCAGAGCGTCGGTCGCACGGGCCCTGAGGCGTCTTCCGATGCCACATCCGTCTGAGCGTCCGGTGCATAGCCTGAGAGGCTTCGACTGCCGCCGATCGCTCGGCGGTATGCGTTCCGTCGTCTTCGTATCGTTCCCCTGCCATCCGACACCGGGCCTGACCGTGCCGCCTGCCGCCGCCGCCCTGACCGGCGCCCGCGCAGCCGACGGCCGCAACCCCGCGCGTCGTTCCTCCACATCCTGCCCGACGGATCTGCGCCGCCTGACGAAGGCCGGCGCCCGTTGCGGTCATATCCGGAGTTCCACGCTCGATGACGAAGCGTATGCTGATCGACGCGAACCACCCCGAAGAAATGCGGGTGGTCGTCACCAACGGCAACCGGCTTGAAGAATTCGATTTCGAAACCTCGACCAAGAAGCAGCTGAAGGGGAATATCTATCTCGCCAAGGTGACCCGGGTGGAGCCCTCGCTCCAGGCCGCGTTCGTGGATTACGGCGGAAACCGGAACGGTTTCCTGGCCTTCAGCGAGATCCATCCCGACTACTTCCAGATCCCCCTGGCCGACCGTGAGGCCCTGGTCCGCGAGGTCGAAAAGGCGGCGCGCGAGGATGCCGAGCGCGAAGCCCGCGCCGATGCCGGCGAAGGGCCCGAGATCGAGGAGGTCGGCGGTTCCGACGTCGACGACATCGCGGCCGGCGGCGCCAGCCGGCGGCGGCTGCAGCCGCACCGCCAGTACAAGATCCAGGAAGTCATCAAGAAGCGGCAGCTGATCCTGGTCCAGGTGGCCAAGGAAGAGCGCGGCACCAAGGGCGCGGCCCTGACCAGCTATATTTCGCTGGCCGGCCGCTACTGCGTGCTGATGCCCAACACGCCCAATGGCGGCGGCATCTCGCGCAAGATTTCGGACGCCCGCACCCGCAAGAAGCTGCGCGAGACCCTGACCGAGCTGGGCACCCCGGCCGGCATGAGCGTGGTGCTGCGCACCGCCGGCGCCGAGCGCACCAAGACCGAGATCAAGCGCGACTACGAATATCTCTCGCGGCTGTGGGACGACATCCGCGAGCGGACCCTGTCGTCGCGCGCCCCGGCCCTGATCTATGAAGAGGCCGACATCATCAAGCGGTCGATCCGCGACATCTATTCCAACGACATCGACGAACTGCTGGTCGAGGGCGGCGACGGCTATCGCGCCGCGAAGGAGTTCATGCGGATGCTGATGCCCAGCCGCGCGCGGCTGGTGAAGCAGTATGGCGACCGCATCCCCCTCTTCCACCGCTATCAGGTCGAAACCCAGCTCGCCTCGATGCACTCCCCCACCGTGCGCCTGCCCTCGGGCGGCTATGTGGTGATCAACCAGACCGAGGCGCTGGTCGCGATCGACGTCAATTCGGGCCGCTCCACCCGCGAACGGAACATCGAAGAGACCGCGCTCAAGACCAATCTGGAAGCCGCCGACGAGGTCGCCCGCCAGCTGCGCCTGCGCGACCTGGCCGGACTGATCGTCATCGACTTCATCGACATGGACGACCGCAAGAACAACCGTGCGGTCGAACGGCGCCTGAAAGAGGCGATGAAAGCCGATCGCGCCCGCATCCAGCTGGGCCGGATCAGCGGTTTCGGCCTGCTGGAACTGTCGCGCCAGCGCCTGCGCCCGTCGCTGATCGAGGCCAGCACCATGCAGTGCCCGCATTGCGGCGGCACCGGCCTGGTCCGGTCGGTGGAAAGCACCGCGCTTGCCGCCCTGCGTGCGGTGGAAGAAGAAGGCATCCGCGAGCGCACCGAAGAGCTGGTGCTGCGCGTGCCGACCGAAGTCGCGCTCTACATCTTCAACCACAAGCGCGACATGCTGGCGGATATCGAGGCCCGCTATGTCTTCCGCGTGCTGGTGGAAGCCGCCGACAATCTGACGCCGCCCACGCCTTACGAGCTGGAACGCACCCGCCAGCGCAAGGAAGGCGAAATCCCCGAGCGTCCGGCCGGTAGCGAACGCCCGGTGACCGCCGAATCCTCTGCCGCCGCCGCCGATGCCGATGCCGCGCGCATCGCCGCCGAGGTTGCCGAAGCCGAGGCCGAGGAAGAGGCCATGGCCCAGGAAGAGGCTGCCGCCGAGGCACGCAGCGAGGCCGAAGCCGAGACCCGGCCCGAGGCCGACAGCCAGAGCGAGGAAGAGCGGAACCGCCGCAAGCGGCGCCGCCGGTCGCGCCGGCGGAAGCGTCGTGACGACGAGACCCAGTCGACCGCCGAGGGCGAGGACCAGGCCGAGGACCAGGACGAAGACGGCGAGGCCGAAGGTGACACCGAGGCCGACACCGCCACGACCGAGGCCGAAGCCGAGAGCACCGAAGACGCCCGGAATGCCGACGACCGGAATGGCGAGGAGAACGGCCGCCGTCGCCGCCGGCGTCGCCGGCGTCGCCCGGGCAATGGCGAGGCCCGCACCGAGGCCCAGACCACTGACGGGGAGCAGGCCACCGATGAAGAGCAGGCCGGCGACGAGGCAGAGAATGCCGAGGCCGAGACTGCCGAGGCGGTGAGCGAAACGGAAACCCCGGCAGTCGAAGCGTCTGGCGCGGAGAGCGAGGTCGTCGAGCCCGTGGCCGAGGTGGTCGAAGCCGAAGAGGGTCGCGGCCGTCGCCGCCGCCGTCGTCGGCGGCCGGGCGAGGTCGAGGCGGTCGCGGCCGTCGAAGCCGATGCCGCCCCCGCTCCGGTGAGCGACGAGGCGCCCGTGAGCGAGCCGGAGCCCGTGAGCGAGCCGACTTCCTCCGTGAGCGAGACGGGACCGGTGAGCGACGAGACGCCCGCCGAAGCGGCACCAGCCGACACCGCAGCGGTCGACCTGGCACCGACTGAAGAGACCGTGGCCGCCGACGCCCCCGCCGCGGAGCCCGAGGCCCCGGTCAGCGAGCCCGCCGCCGAACCCGAGCCCGCCCCCGAACCCGAGATGGTCGGTGCGGATCTGGTGCCCGAAGCCGATGCCGTGGTCGAGGCCGATGCGGTGGTTGCCGCCGAAGAGCCGGTGGCCGCACCGGAGAAGCCGAAGCGCCGTCGCAAGGTGAAGGCCGAGACCGAAGCCGAGGCGCCCGCCGAGGCCGAGGCCGCGCCCAAGCCGCGGCGCCGCCGCAAGGTGGCCGAGACTGCCGCCGACGCCCCGGCCGACGCCGAGGCGGTGGCAGAGGCGGCCCCCGCCCGCAAGCGGGCGACGCGCGCCAAGGCGACGACGGCCAAGGCGACGGTGGCCAAGGCTGCGACCACCAAGGCCGCCGCGGCCAAGACCACCCGCGCCCGCAAGGCGAAGGCGGTCGAGGGGGCTGAGCCCGTCGAAGCTGCCGCCGAGGCACCGAAGCCGCGCCGCCGCCGCAAGGCGGAGCCTGCGGTGGAGGCGGCCGAGCCGGCCCTGGTCGTGACCGCCGTGGAAACCGGTGCCGAGCCGCCGGTGATCGACGGGCCGGCCGCCGCTGCGGTGGCCGAAGCCGCCGAAACCCCGGCCGCCCCGCTGGAGCCGCCTTTCCGCGAGGAAGCGGCCGCCGAGGCGACGCCCGAGGCCACCGAGGCGGAGACCGGCACCGAGGCCGAGCCGCAGCCGGCCGGCGATGACGAGCCGGCCGTGACGGTGATCGAGGCCGAAGGCGCGCCCGCGCGCCCGCGCCGCGGCTGGTGGGCCTCTCGCGGCCGCAGCTGACCGTCGACACCGGAGCCGGCTATGCCGGCTCCGGCCACTGACGAAAAGCCAGCCACTGACAAAAGCCAGCCACTGACAAAAGAATGGGCCGCCGGTTCGACCGGCGGCCCTTTCTTTTGTCCGGGCAGCTGTCATGCGTCTGGTCAGGCGACCTTGCCGACGCCGAAGCTGCGGCGCATCCAGCCATCCAGCCGGTCGACCACCTGCACCATGTCTTCGGTGGAGCCGGCAAAGGCCATGCGCAGATAGTGATGGCCCTTGAAGGGGTCGAAATCGACACCCGGCGTGGCGGCGATGCCGGCCTCGTGCAGCATGCGGCGGCAGAAATCGATGCTGTCGGTGCTGTAGTCGGAAATGTCGGCCCAGACATAGAAGGCGCCGTCGATCGGCGCGATCCGGCCCAGCCCGACCTTGGGCAGCCCTTCCAGCAGCACCCGGCGGTTCTCGGCATAGCGCTTCACGGCAATCTCTGCCTCGTCATAGCCGTCGAAGGCCGCCGTGGCGGCGATCTGGGCAACGGCCGAGGGCGAGAGGAAGAAGTTCTGCGCCAGCTTTTCACCCGTGCGGGCCATGTCTTCCGGCAGGATCATCCAGCCCATGCGCCAGCCGGTCATGGCGAAATACTTGGAGAAGCTGTTCACCACGATCGGCGCCTGCGAGAAGTTCAGCGCGCTGCGGGTGGGCCGGCCATAGGTCAGCCCGTGATAGATCTCGTCCGAGATCAGCGTGATGCCCTTCGCCTCGCAATAGCGCACCAGGGCTTCCAGCTCTTCGGGCTTCAGCGTGGTGCTGGTGGGGTTGGAGGGGCTGGCGACGATCAGCCCGTCGATCGGCTTATCCAGCGCCTCCAGATGGGCAATGGTCGGCTGGAAACGGCTTTCGGGCCCGGTCTCGATCGACACCACCTCGATGTCGAGCGCCTTCAGCACATTGCGATACGAGGTATAGCCGGGCTCCGCCATCGCCACCCGCGCGCCGGCATCAAAGGCCGCCAGAAAGGCGATGGTGAAGCAGCCCGACGCCCCATGGGTGATCAGGATGCGCTCGATCGGGATGTCGAGCCCGTACCACGACCGGTAATGCGCGGCGATCCGCCGGCGCAGCGCCGGCTGCCCGGCCCCTTCGGTGTAGCCGAAAGCCGGCCCGTCGAGCGCGGCGCGGGCTGCACGGATCGCCGGCGCCGGCGCGCCGGTCGACGGCTGGCCGACTTCCATATGGATGATGTGACGGCCGGCAGCCTCGAGCGCATTCGCCTCGGCCAGCACCTCCAGCGCGTGGAACGGGGGGATCTGCGAACGACGGGAAACGGGCATGGGATGGGGTATCCTTCTGCAGGGGCCGTGCCCCCGGGGGGAAGACGACCTGCACGGGGCGCGACAGATCTGGCCGGGACTATGAAACCATAAGTTCATAATCCCGGCCATACCATGTGCGCGATGCGATCAGCCGCAATCTGCGGCGCACCGTCGGCGCGACGGCTCAGCGGATCGCCAGCCCCGGCGACGAGGGCGAGACGAGGGCGTTGCAGCGCTGATCGTCGGAGGGAATGCCGTTGGCACAGGCGGCGGCACCGATATCGGCACCGGCCGTGGCGGCGGCGGCAAGCGAGTCGTCCAGCGGCTCACCGCCATAGAAGCTGCCGATCAGCCGGCTCATGGCCGGCACGGCGCCCTCGCCGGTCGCAGTTGCGGCCATATAGGGCTTGTAGATGTTGGTATTGACCGCCAGCACCGCGGCGCCCGAGGCGGTTGCCGCCGGATCGAGCGGCCGCGCGGCGATGATGCCGGTATCGTCGCCCATCCGGCCGGTGCCGAAGGGGGCACCCTGGGTGAAGGTGCAGGCCACCGCCTGGCCGTACTGGTCGATGGCCAGAATGCCGGACTGCACGGCATCATGGCCGGCCACCGGCAGCGCCGTACCGGTGCGCACGGTCGACAGCGCATCCAGCGCCGCAGCACCGCCGGTGCCGGGGATGGTGACCATGTCGAAATTGCCGAGCGACCGGGTCAGCGCATCGCCCTTGGCGGGCTGATAGGCGCGCAGCTCCTCGGCCCTGAGCGTGACGCCCGCCTGGGCGAAATCCTCGATCATCCGCCGGCCGAGCGGACCCGCATAAAGCGTGCCCGGGCCTTCGGTGCGCAGCGAGCCCAGCGAAGAGGCGAGATCCGGCCGGGTCATCTGACTGCCCTGGGCCAGATTGCCGAAGCTGCGCGCCAGCGTGGGCGAGGCCGAGATCACCTCGCGATAGGCCCCGAGATCGGCCGCGAAGGCCGGCGAGACCTGCACGCCGAACCGGGCCAGCTGCTCGGCCGGCGACACCAGCTGCGGCAGGCGCAGCACGCCGTAATCGGCATGCATGGTGAACAGCCCGCGCGCGAAGCCCGGCACCGCCACCGTCTCGCCGGGCACGGCGGCCTGGGGCATGAAGGCATAGGCGCGCGGCGGCTCGGCCTCCTTGGGCTTGGTGCGGCGCGATTGGGCCTTGTAGACCACGCAGGCGCCGCCGCCGCCCAGACCCACGCGGCTGGGCAGAGTGACGGTCTGGGTGAAGGCCATGGCCACCGCCGCATCGACGGCACTGCCGCCGGCCGACAGGATGTCGCGGCCGACCAGCGCCGAGCGCGGCTCGTCGGCGGCGATCAGGCCGATGAAGCCGGTCACGGCATCCACCTGGCCCACTTCCACGCGCGGCCCGCAGCCCGCCAGCACGGCGAGGCTCACGATCGCGAGAGCTGCCGGTGCTTCACGGAGATGCCACGGTTGCCGAGATTGACGGGCGTGTCGTGCGACCCTACGTTCGGTGAAGACATCCGGGGTCTGCACCGTGCGCTCAAGCTTCCTCCGCATCGCCGTCCTTATCTGCTTCCTGATCGTGTCGGGGATCGGTGCCGTGGGCCCCGCTTCGGCGCAGCAGCGAAGCCTGTCCTTCATCCGCGACGCCGAGGTGGAACATACCATCCGGCAGATAGCGACTCCACTGTTCAAGGCAGCCGATCTCGACCCGAACGCGATCGACATCCACCTGATCCGCGACAACGCCATCAACGCCTTCGTCGGCGGCGGCATGCACCTGTTCATCTTCACCGGGCTGCTGATGGCCAGCGACAATCCCAACCAGATCGCGGGCGTGATTGCGCACGAAACCGGCCATATCGCCGGCGGCCATCTGTCGCGCATCGGCAGCGCCGTCGAGATGGCGACGGCCCAGGCCATCGCCTCGGCCCTGCTGGGGCTTGCGATCGGTGTCGCCGGCGGCAGCGCCGATGCCGGCATGGCGATTGCGATGGGCGGCCAGCAGATGGCCCAGCGTGGCATGCTGAGCTTCAGCCGCGCCCAGGAAAATTCAGCCGACCAGGCTGGGATCCGCTTCCTGCACAGGGCGGGCGAATCGGCGCAGGGCATGCTTCAGTTCTTCGAGAAGCTCGACACCCAGAATGCGCTGATCGGCAGCCGGCAGAGCCCGTACCTCTCCACCCATCCCATGGCTGCGGACCGGGTCAGGGTGGTCGAGAACGTGGTGGCGCAGGAAAAGGGCGTCAGCGCCGAGGCGACACCCGAGCAGCAGATGGCCTATGACCGGATGATCGCCAAGCTGCGCGGCTTCCTGGACCCGCCCGGCCGCACCTTCGCCGCCTACAAGGCCGATGACACCTCGGTGCCCGCACGCTATGCCCGCGCCATCGCCTATTACCGCCAGGCCGATCTGGACCACGCCCTGCCGCTGATCCGCGGGCTGATCGCCGAACAGCCCGACGATCCCTATTTCCACGAGCTGGAAGGCCAGATGCTGTTCGAGAACGGCCGGGTTGCCGAGGCGATCAAACCCTATCGGCTGGCGGTGGAAAAATCCGACCGTGCGCCGCTGATCGCGGTCGGCCTCGCCCAGGCGCTGATCGAGACCGGCACCGATGCCGGCTATGCCGAGGCCCAGGCGCTGCTTGAAAACGCGACCGCGAAAGACCGCGACAACGCCACCGCCTGGCGGCTGCTGGGCATCGCCTATGGCCGCGCCAACCGCATGCCCCAGGCCTCGCTGGCCCTGGCCGAATACAACGCCCAGATCGGCCGCTGGGACGAGGCCGAGGTCCAGGCGACCCGCGCCCGCGACAACCTGCCGGTCGGCTCCCCCGGCCAGCTGCGCGCCGATGATCTGGCCGAATACGTCAAGCGCCAGCGCGAGGAAGCCCGCGCCAACCGCTGAGGCCGCGGGGCACCTGCCCTGCCCTCCCGAACCACCCCACTCCGTTCCGAAAGACACCAGACCCCATGTCGAAACTCCTCGTCCCGGCCCTGGCCCTGATCCTGGGTGCTGCCGGCGGTGCCGCCGCGACCCTGGTCATCGACCGCATCCACGCCGTGGACCCGGCATCGGAAGCCCGGGCCGGCGAGGATATGGTCCGGGCCCTGCTGGCGCGCGAACCCGAGCTGGTGGTCGAGAGCATCCGGGCCTGGCAGGCGAAGCAGCAGACGGCAGAGATGGAAGCCCAGGGCTCGGCGATCCGCGACAGCGAGGCCGCCCTCGTCGCCGATCAGCGCGACCCTGTGGTCGGCCCGGCCGATGCGGCGGTGACGGTGGTCCAGTTCTTCGACTATCGCTGCCCCTATTGCCGCCGCGCCATGGGCACGGTGGACCAGCTGATCGAAAAGCGCGACGACATCCGGGTGGTCTACAAGGAATTCCCGATCCTGGGCCCGGATTCGCTGGTCGCCGCCCGCGCAGCCCTGGCCGTCAACCAGGTGGCCCCCAAGGCCTATCCTGAAATCCACACCGCGCTGATGACCCAGCAAGGCAGCCTGACCGAAGACCGCGTGCTGGCCATCGTCGCCGATCGCGGCATCGACGCCGAGGCGGTCAAGGCGCGCATGCACGCGCCCGAGACCGAGGCCCATATCCGCGATACCATGGATCTGGCCCGCAAGCTCGGCATCGGCGGCACCCCAGCCTTCGTGATCGGCGACACCCTGCTGCCGGGCGCCGTGGAACTCGACGCCCTGGACCAGGCGGTCGAGGCGGCGAAGGGCTGACCTGCCACCACTCTCACGCCCGGGAGGTGCTCCTCATGTTGACCGCCATCACGCTCGAAAACTTCAAGAGCTACAGGTCGGCACGCCTCCCGCTGGCACCGCTCACCGTGCTGATCGGTGCCAATGCCTCGGGCAAGAGCAATGCGGTGGAGGCAATGCGGCTGCTGTCGTGGCTGGCCCAGGGACAGAAGCTGTCGGCCATCCGCTATGCCATCCATGACGGCGAACAGGTCGTGCGGGGCAAGGTTCAGGATCTGGCCTACTGCGAAGGCGACAGCTTCAGTATCGGCTGCGAGACGGATGATGACGATTTCAACCGGCTGAGCATGACCGTCTCGCTGCGCGAGGACGGGCTGCATCTCGCCGGGGAGCAGGTGGCCGGCCTCCGTCTGCCGCTCTATGATCTGGACCAGCCGTCCACCGGCCGCAGCACCGATGTCCGGGTCGCCTATGACAATTTCAGCCGGGGTGGCAAGAAGCCGCATGTCGTATGCAGCGACCAGATGGCGATCTTCACCCAGCTGACCAGCCCGGCCACCTTCGACGCGAAGCACCGGAAATCGCGCGAGACGATTCCGAAGATCACCCGCGCCTATGAAGCGAGCCTCGGGTCGATGCTGTTCCTCGATCCGGTCCCCGCACGTATGCGCGACTACAGCTTCCCCGGCGAGCACAGGCTCAATGGAGACGGCAGCAATATTTCGTCGGTCCTGTGGGACCTGACGGAAGGCGCGCGCAGCACGGGCGAAGCCACAGCGGATGTGCTCGGCTTCGTCAAGAGCCTGCCCGAACAGAACATCGCCGGCTTCGATTTCCTCAAGGAACCCCGTGGCGGGGTCATGATTCAGCTGGAGGAGACGTTCGGCGCACAGACGCGGAGGTATGATGCCTCGCTGCTGTCCGACGGCACATTGCGTGTTCTCGCCATCGCCGCCGCCATGCTGTCAGCACAAACCGGCAGTCTGGTTGTGATCGAAGAGATCGACAACGGCGTCCATCCGAGCCGGGCCCGCCACCTGCTGGACAGCATCCGCAGCCTCGCCCGACGGCGGGGCCTGCGGGTTCTGCTCTCGACCCACAATCCCGCCCTGCTGGATGCGCTTCCGGACGAAGCCGTTCCCGATGTGGTGTTCTGCTATCGCGACCCCGAAGACGGATCGAGCCGGCTTGTCCGCCTGGACGATCTGCCGACCTATCCGGAACTCGTCGCACAGGGCAGCCTGGGTGATCTGGCCACCAGCGGAGCGCTGGAGAGGGCGGCGAAGATCCGGATCGATGAGGCCACCCGCAGAAGCCTGGCCCTCGCCTGGATGGATCGGCTGGGTTGAGGGCCGGGCCATGCGCAACGTCATCCTGATCGACACCTCCGTCTATCTCAACATCCTCAAGGTTCCGGGTTTCGACCAGCAGCAACAGACCGTCCACGCAGATTTCAGACAATACCTATCCGGAAATGCCCGCCCGATCACGCCCAGCGGAACAAATCGGACGACAGGACCAGCGAAGGCACCAGCCTCGCCGACCTGTCCCTGATCAAGGAGTGGGAGCGGCTTTGTACGCTGGATCCCAGGGCGCATGTCGTCATCTGGTCGCTCGACCGCGACCTTCTGGGCCACGACCGGAAACCCGACTGAGGCCTACACCCGCGGCACGGCCACGGCGATCCCCCGCACCGCCAGCAGGCGCGGGGCGATGGTGGCGAGATCGGGGAAGCGGTCGGCGATGGCATCGGCGCCCTCGGCCATGGCGAGGGGGCCGTGGCCCCAGCCGGCGAAGATGACCGGCATGCCGGCGCCCCGGGCCGAGACGACGTCGTTGCGGTGGTCGCCCACCATCACCGCCGGGGCGTGATCGAGATCGGCCGCCTGCAGCGTCAGGGTCAGGTGGCGCGGGTCGGGTTTGGAGACCGGGAAGCTGTCGCCGGCGCCGATGCCGTCGAAGTGCCGCAGCAGGCCCAGCCCGTCGAGCAGGGTGCGGGTGGCGGCCGCCGGTTTCTTGGTGCACAGCAGGACCGCCCAGCCGGCAGCGCGGAAGGCATCCAGGGTTTCGGGCACACCCGGAAAGGCCGTGGTCGCCCCGGCGGCATGGGCGGTGTAATCGGCGAGGAAGCGGTCATGCGCCGCCTCGTCCATCGGCCGGTCGCGGGCGGCCAGCACACGTTCCACCAGCTTGCGCGGCCCGTCGCCCAGATAGCCGGCGATTTCAGGACCCGACACTTCGGGCAATCCCAGCGCCGCCATCAGCCGGTTCATCGCCGCCGCAAAATCCGGCACGGCATCGACCACGGTGCCGTCGAGGTCGAGAAGAAGGGCGGGACGGGTCATCGGCCGAAGACTCCGGCTTGAGGGGGGGTTGAGAGGCGCCGCAGAATAGCAGCCGCCGCCCGATGCCGCGACAGCCGGTTCCCCGCGCCTGCGGCCGGCTGACGCAGGCGATGACGCCCCCCTGTCCCCCGTCCGCCGCAGACTGCATACTCGCCGCCATGGACCTGTATCGCCCGACCGCCCATCCTTTGCCCCAGGACTCGCGTCTCCGCCCGATGTTCGTCGGCGCGGATCTGGCCGACTGCTATGCCATCGGCCTGCCGGCCGGAGTGGGCGGCGATCCGGAACATCTGGCGCGCGTCCTGTTCACAGGCCAGGCCGGCTGGGCCCGGAGCCTGCTGAAGCTGCGTGACCTGCTGGTCCGCCCCTTCGGGCTCAAGACCTCGGACCGCATGGCCGCTGCCGGGGATCCTGCCGATCCGGGCAACCGCCGGATCGGCATCTTCCGGATCTACGAAACCCGGCCGGACGAGATCATCCTGGGCGAGGATGACCGCCATCTGGATTTCCGCCTGACGGTGCGCCTGGCCCCCGATCCCGACCGCCCGGGAGAGCGGCTGGTGATGACCGCAACCGCCGTCCGTTGCCATAACGGTCTGGGCCGGCTGTACATCACCCTGATCCGCCCCTTCCATGTGGCGGTCGCGCGCTCAGGCCTGGCGCGGGCGGCGCGGGCGGGATGGCAGGCATAGATCGTGACGTTCGGCATCCGCGATTTCTCGGGCCTCTCATCTCTATGCCCGGAGCTGGCGGATGAAGCCGGCCGCCGGCTCATGATCCGGCGGCCGGCTTCACGCCCGATGCCTGCAGCTGCATCACGATCAGCCCCAGAATGATCAGGCCCAGCCCGGCGAGGCGGGGCAGCGAGACCGGCTTCTGCGGGAGGCCGACCAGGCCCCAATGGTCGATGATGACCGAAGCCAGCATCTGGCCGGCGATGGCCGCGGTGATGAAGCCGGCGGCGCCCAGTTTCGGCGCCAGCACGAGCGCGCCGGTGATATAGACCACGCCGACGATCCCGCCGATCCATATCCAGCGCGGCGCCTGGGCGAGATTGGACAGGGCCGGCATCTCGACACGCGCCAGCAGCATGACCGGCAGGATGCAGGCGAAGCTGACGCACAGCGATATGGCGGTACCCCAGAGAGGGTGTCCGAGCGTCCGCCCGAGAACCGCATTGGCGCCCGCCTGAAACGGGACGACCGCGCCCGAGACGATCGCGGCGAGGATGAGAAGCAGTGAGCTGGTGTGCATGATGAACCTCCGTGTTCATCAGATGCGATATCTGCTTCGTGAATGGAAATTCGGATGTAATATCCTCTATATGCAGCAGATGAATAATCTTCGCGGCATCGATCTGAACCTGCTGGTGGTGCTCGATGCGCTTCTGGCCGAGCGGCATGTGTCGCGCGCGGCCGCCCGGCTTAATATGAGCCAGCCGGCCGTCAGCCACGCGCTCGGGCGTCTGCGGCATCTGTTCGACGACCCGCTGTTGATCCGCCGCAACGGGCAGCTGACGCCGAGCGCCCGGGCGCTGGACATCGCCCCCGCGCTGACCGAGGCCTTGCGACAGCTGCAGGGGGTTCTGGGGCCGGGAGGCTTCGACCCGGCGCAGGAAACGCGACGTTTTCGCCTGGCGATGTCGGATTACGGCTCTGCCGTCATTCTTCCCGACCTGCTGAACATGCTGCGCCGCACGGCACCGGGGATCGAGCTGGTGATCACCCAGGCGAGCCGGGAGGCCATGCTTCGGCAGGTGCTGGACGGGGACTGCGATCTGGCATTGGGCGTGTTTCCCGATCTTCCCCCGCGGATCGAGGCCGAACGACTTTTCGACGAGCACTTCGCCTGCCTTGCGGATCGGCAGCAGCTGGACGGCCATGATCGTCTGGATCTGGCCGCCTATCTCGCCCGGCCCCATGTGCTGGTTGCGATGCAGAACGACGCCGATACCGGAATCGATACGGCCCTGCGCGCCATCGGCCATACGCGCCGCATCGTCGTCACGCTGCCGCATTGGGGCACTGCGCCACGGCTGATCCGGGGGACGGACCTGGTTCTGACCGTCGCCCGCAAAACCCTGGCCCTCTGCGAAGATGATCCGGCCCTCGCCGTCTTCGCGCCACCCTTTGCGATCCGGCCCTTTCCCTTCGTTCAGGTCTGGCATGAACGACGCGCCGGCGACCCCGCGCATCTGTGGTTGCGCCGCGCCGTGGCAAGTACCTCTGTGTCGGTGTAGTTGTCAGCCACCCGGCGCCGGTGCCGATGATCCGGTTCCGGATGATCAGGACCCGACAAATGATGACGCGGGATACATGAAGCGTCCTTGGAATTCCCCCTGATCCTTCACCACTTCTCAACTCTTTTCAGAATAATCTTCCGCCGACGGCGATATGATCATGGCGGACCATCATCATCTCCGGTTGACAAGAATGGTGGGGCTCGCCATCGGAATTGCGCGGTCTGCTTGTCCGCTGCTCCGCACCCCACCTCCGAGGCGTGGAATGTGAGTCGTCATGTCTTTCATCAAGCTGCCGTCCTTAACCGATCACGACATCCTGAAGGCGCTCGACCTGTCGCAGGCGATCGTCCATTTCTCCCTCGAGGGCACGGTCCTTGCGGCCAACGACAATTTCCTGAAGCTGATGGGCTATCGGCTGGAGGAGGTTGCCGGCAAGCATCACGGCATGTTCGTGACCCAGGCTGAGCGGAACGCCCCGGACTACCGGGCCTTCTGGCAGGATCTGGCCGCGGGCAGCTTCCGCAAGGCGGTGTTCAAGCGCGTGACCCGCGAGGGTCGCGAGATCTTCATTCAGGCGACCTACAACCCGATCAGGGACCACAAGGGTCGGGTGCGACGGGTGGTGAAGTTCGCGACCGAGGTGACGGCGGATGTGCTGAAGGCCGCAGAACATGCCGGCCAGATCACCGCGATCCAGAAGACCCAGGCGGTGATCCACTTCACGCCCGAGGGTACGGTGCTCTGGGCCAATGAGCTGTTCCTGAACCTGATGGGCTATCGCCTGGACGAGATCCAGGGCAAGCCGCATGCCCTGTTCGTCGACGACGCCTATGCCGCCAGCCAGGACTATCGCGCATTCTGGGCCGGGCTGCGCCTTGGCAAGGCCCGGACGTCTGAGTTTCGCCGCCTTGCCAAGGGCGGACGCGAGGTGTGGATTCAGGCGACCTACACGCCCATCCTGGATCCTGCCGGCAAGCTGGTGAAGGTGGTGAAATATGCAACCGACATCACCGCGCAGAAGCTGGTGACGGCCGACTATCAGGGCCAGATGGCGGCCATCGGCCGGACCCATGCGGTGATCGAATTCGATCTGGACGGCAGGGTGCTGCAGGCCAACGACAATTTCCTCGCCGCCACCGGCTATCGGCTGGACGAGATCCGGGGCAAGCCCCACAGCATGTTCATGCCCGAGGCCGAGGTGAAGACCGAGGCCTATCAGGCCTTCTGGCAAAAGCTTCGTGCCGGCGATTTCATCACCGGCATCCATAAGCGGCTCGGCAAGGGCGGGCAGATCGTCTGGCTGCGCGCCACCTATAACCCGATTTTCGATGCCTCGGGCCGGGTCTGCAAGGTGGTCAAATATGCGACCGATATCACCCGGCTGATGACTTCGCATCTGGCCGCGGTGTCGTCGGCCGAAGTGACGCTCGCCAATGTCGAGGCGGTGGCCGCCGCGTCGGAAGAGCTGACGGCCTCGGTCGCCGAGATCACCCGTGCCGCCGACAGCGGCCACCGCTCCGCCGAGAGCATGCGCAACAACGTCACTCAGGGTGAAGCCGCGGTCGCCCGGCTGAAAGAGACCACGACTGCGATGAACGGGGTGATCAAGCTGATCCAGGACATCGCCACGCAGATCAACCTGCTGTCGCTCAACGCCACCATCGAGGCGTCGCGCGCGGGCGAAGCCGGCCGCGGCTTCACCGTCGTCGCCTCGGAGATCAAGACCCTGTCGGGCCAGACGGCCACCGCCACCGAGAACATCGCCCGCCAGATCGCCGAACTGCAGGAGGTCTCGCAGACCGTAGACGGCACGATGTCCGGCATCACCGGCGGCATCCTGCAGCTGCACGAGGCGAGCGCCGTGCTGTCTTCGGCGATCGAGGAACAGCTGGCCATGACCCGGAGCATTGCCAGCAACATGCACAAGGCGGTCGACGGCGTGACCGGCACCACCGACAGTCTGGCGAAGATGGTGCAGTAGGCCACAGCGAAACACGGCCCGCCGGATTCCCCCGGCGGGCCGTTTCACGTCAGACAGAACCGGATCGGCCGCCCCTCAGCCCCACTTCACGCCCTCAACCCCACTTCACAATCTTCTGGTCGATCGCGCCGAAGATCGAGACCTCCTCGCGGTCGGTCATCTCGATGCGCACGCGGTCGCCGAAAGACATGAAGGGCGTGGCGGGCTTGCCGGCATCGATCGTCTCCAGCATACGCCGCTCGGCGATGCAGCACGAACCGCGGCTGCGGTCGAGACTGGAGACGGTACCCGAGCCCACGATGGTGCCGGCGCCCAGATGGCGGGTGCGGGCGGCGTGGGAGACCAGGCGACGGAAGTCGAAGGTCATGTCCTCGCCCGCCTCGGGCGCGCCGAACAGCTCGTCGTTCAGCCAGACCTTGAGCGGCAGATTGACCTTGCCGCCATCCCAGGCATCGCCCAGCTCGTCCGGGGTGACCGCGACGGGGGAAAAGCTGGAGGCAGGCTTCGACTGGAAGAAGCCGAAGCCCTTGGCCAGCTCGCCCGGGATCAGATTGCGCAGGCTGACATCGTTGACCAGCATGACCAGACGGATATAGCCGCCCGCCTGCTCCGGCGCCGTGCCCATCGGCACGTCGTCGGTGACGACCGCGACCTCGGCCTCGAAATCGATGCCGAAGGCCTCGTCGGCGCATTCCACCGGATCCATCGGGCCGATGAAGCGGTCGGAGACGCCCTGATACATCAGCGGGTCATGCCAGAAGTTCTGGGGCATCTCGGCGCCGCGCGCCTTGCGGACCAGCTCGACATGGTTCACATAGGCCGAGCCGTCGGCCCATTGATAGGCGCGCGGCAGCGGCGCCATCGCCGCCACGGGATCGAAGCCGATCACGCCATCGACCTCGCCCGCATTCAGCGTCTCGGACAGGGCCTGCAGCCGGGGAGCGGTTTCGGCCCAGCGGTCCAGCGCCGCCTGCAGGGTGGGGGCGATGCCCTCCGCCGGCACGCAGTGCTTCAGGTCCCGCGAGACCACCACCAGCCGCCCGTCGCGGCTGCCGTCCTTGAGGGTCGCCAGCTTCATCGTCACTCCGCTGCTTCGTTGGTCGCGGCCGGCGGCGTGCGCCAGCTGTCGACGTAACCGGTCCATTCCACACGGGCGGCACCCGCCTGAACCTCCAGCGGGTCGCGGGTGTCGATCATCACCGCCACCTCGTCGGTTTCCTTGCGCGCGGCCTTCTGGCCGATGGCAAAGGCCTTGGGGTGCGGCCCGTGGGCAAAGCCCGCCGGGTGCAGGCTGATCATGCCGGGATGGATGTTGTCCCGGCTGAAGAACGAGCCCCGGTGATAGAAGATGAACTCGTCATAGTCGACGTTCGAATGGAAGAACGGGACCTTGAGCGCGCCGGGATCGCTTTCGATCGGCCGGGGCACGAAGGTGCAGACCACGAAGCGCTCGCCGACGAAGGTAGTGTGGGCCGAAGGCGGCAGATGGTAGCGATGGCTCATCAGCGGCCGGATGTCCCGCCAGTTCACCTTCACCGGCGCCAGATCGCCGTGCCAGCCCACCGCATCCAGCGGGTTGTACGGAAAGACCATGGTCGAAACCTCGCCGAAGCGCTTCACCGCCACCCGGGTCTCGGTTTCGGAGCGCTGGTCGTCGAAGGCCTCGTCGATCACCGGCACCGCCAGGATCGCCGGATCGAAGATCGCATGCGGCCCCACGATGCCCTTGTCCGGCAGCTTGTAGGCCGAATCCGTCGCCTCGATCATGAGCACCCGGGTCGGCGCCTCGGGCGCCAGGCGCCACATCGTGCCGCGGGGCAGCAGGATATAGTCGCCTTCGGTGTAGGTCAGATGGCCGAAATCGCAGAACAGATGGCCGGCGCCGTCATGAATGAACAGCAGCTCGTCGCCATCGGCATTGCGCGCCAGATGGTCCATCGGTGCGTCGATCCGCCAGAAGCGCACCGCGCAGCGGCGGTTGCCGGCCAGCGCCTCGGCCGCCCAGGGGCCGGCCGGCACCGCATCGAATTTCGTGGTGTCGAAGGCACGCGGCCGGATCGGACCTTCGAACCGCACCCAGCCGGTCGGGGCATGGGCATGATGGATATGGGCGGCCGGGCCGAAGAAGCCCTCCCGCCCGATCTCGTGCTCGAAGGTGCCGTCGGGCAGATCCGCATGGGCCTGCCGCGACGCCCGGCCTTCGACGCGCGGGATGTTGATCCAGTTACGCATCGGCGCTCAACACTCCGCGCTTGATCTGGTCGAGTTCCATCGCCTCGAACAGCGCCTTGAAATTGCCTTCGCCGAAGCCCTCATTGCCCTTGCGCTGGATGATCTCGAAGAAGATCGGGCCGATGACGTTTTCGGTGAAGATCTGCAGCAGCATGCCGACATGGTTGTCGGGCAGGCCGTCGATCAGGATATGGTCGCGGCGCATCCGCTCCAGATCCTCGCCATGGCCGGGCACGCGGGTGTCGACCATGTCGTAATAGCTGGACGGCGTTTCCAGGAAAGCGACGCCACGGTCGCGCATGCCCTCGACCGAGCGGAAGATCGCCTCGGTGCCGAGCGCGATATGCTGGATGCCTTCGCCGTTATAGGCCTGGAGGTATTCCTCGATCTGCGACTTGTCGTCGGCCGATTCGTTGATCGGGATCCGGATCTTGCCGCAGGGGCTGGTCATCGCGCGCGAATGCAGGCCGGTCAGCTTGCCTTCGATGTCGAAATAGCGGATCTCGCGGAAATTGAACAGCTTGGTGTAGAATTCCGCCCAGTGGTTCATCCGCCCGCGATGGACGTTGTGGGTCAGGTGATCGATATAGGTGAGGCCCTGATCATTGGCGGCGGCCTCCGCCCCCTCGATCGGCTCGAAATCGATGTCGTAGATCGTGCCCCGGGCGCCGTAGCGGTCGACCAGATAGATCACGCTGCCGCCGATGCCCTGGATGGCCGGGATGTTCAGCTCCATCGGGCCCACCTGGCCCAGATGCGGCTTGGCGCCCAGCTCCAGCGCGCGCTTATAGGCGAAGCGCGCATCCTTGACCCGGAAGGCCATGGCGCAGGCGCCGGGGCCGTGCACCCGGGCGAAGGACTGCGCGAAGCTCTCGGGCTCGGCATTGACGATGAAATTGATGTCGCCCTGGCGGTAGAGGGTGACGTCCTTGCTGCGGTGACGCGCGACGGCGGTGAAGCCCATCCGCTCGAACAGCGCGCCCATCTCCACCGGGTCGGGGCTGGCAAACTCGACGAACTCGAAGCCGTCGGTGCCCATCGGGTTCTCGAAACCGAACGGCGTGTCGCCGCCAATCCTGCTTTCCGCGCTCATCGCTTTCCCCCTCGACGTGCCACGGCTACCATCCTGCCCCCGGGAACGGCACGCGGACGACGCCCTGCAGGAATGCGGGGATCGGGAGACCGGGCCTTCCGGGGCTCGACGTCGCCGTCGGCACCTGATAGTTTCATTTGTAACCAAGTTGCCCCCGGACCCGGGCAATGTCAAGCGGAGGCCATCATCCGGTGAGCGAAAGCGCCAGCCCAATCTCCGGCAACAGCCCGGGTTCCGGCACCGGCTCTGCCCCCCGCCCGAACCCGGCGCGGGGCGAGGACGGCAAGAGCCTGAGGCTGGAGCGCTTCCTGCCCTACCGGCTGTCGATCCTGGCCAACCGGATCTCCTCTACCCTGGCCCGCGCCTATGCCGAGACGTTCGACCTCACCATTCCCGAATGGCGGGTGATGGCGGTGCTGGGCCGGTTTGCCCCCCTTACCGCCAATGCGATCTGCGAGGCGACGCAGATGGACAAGGTGACGGTCAGCCGCGCCGTGCAGCGGCTGGAGCGCGCCCGGCGGATCGAGCGCACCACCGACGCGGCCGATCGCCGCCGGGTGCTGCTGCGGCTGTCGGCCGACGGGCTGGACGTCTACGGCCGGATCGCGCCGCTGGCGCTGGATTACGAGGAACGGCTGATCGCCGACCTGACGCCCGAGGAACGCGACGCTCTGGTCCTGCTGATCGATCGCCTGACCGACATGGCCGCCCGCACCGAGATCTGACCGGATTTATCAACCATAAGTAGATGAAATGGACAAGGCTGCCAGGCGACGGTGCCCTGCGCCGGCAGATGGGTGCGGCAGAATGTGACGCGGCGCAGCACATTTATCGGCTTTGCGTCGTTTTCGATCGATATTTTATGCAGATGACTTCTGTAAAAACTGGCGGAATACAGCCGAATTCGATGCCGTGACAGCCTTCCAGCCCGCGGGTCCACGATGTGTGCACCGCACGATATATCCTCTTGTTGCGCTGCCGCATCCTGCACTACAGTTAAAGCAGGGTGACATACAGGCGTGACACTTCGGCATCGCAGGATCGGTGCAGCCCCCGGGTGGATCGCCTTCAACGCGTGACACACACAAGCAATACGCGGCCAACCGCGACCGGAGACGCCTTCTGCGACCGGAAAAGATAGGGGGTTTGGTGATGACCAGTCAGATGCCACTCGCAGTGCGTGCCGCGGCCGATGCCGTCGCTGCCGAAACCGTCTCGGCGCAGAAGGTCCGCGGCCTGATGCAGGGGCTGAGCGACGATGTCCGGCGCTTTTCCAGCGGCAACCAGGAAATCGCCGCACGCACCCGTCTTCTGGCCCTGAACGCGGCGATCGAGGCCGCCCGCGCCGGCAATGCCGGTCGCGGCTTTTCGGTGGTCGCGGGCGAGGTCAAGAGCCTCGCCGAACAGGCGGATGGTGCCGCAAAACGCTTCCAGCAGGAGATCATCGGCCGGATCGCCGATTGCGAGGCGGTGACCCAGCGCCTGGTCGGCCAGCGCGGCCAGGAACTGGCCAAGGCCCTGGTCCAGCTGATCGTGCGCAATCTGTATGAACGCACCTGCGATGTGCGGTGGTGGGCGACCGACACCGCCTTCTGGGAAGCGCTGGAACAGCCATCGCGTGAGGCGCTGGAACACGCCGCCATGCGGCTCTCGGTCATCCACCGCTATTACACCGTCTATACCAATCTGGTGCTGACCGATGCGTCGGGCCGGGTGGTCGCCATGGCCGACGACAGTTTCCAGCGCATGCGCGGCGCCGATCTGTCACGGGAAGCCTGGGTGCGTGATGCCCTCGCCACCCGCAGCGGCGATGAATACATCGTCGACGACGTGCGCACCGACGCCATGCACGACAATCGCTCGGTTCTGGTCTATGCAACCGCGGTGCGCGAGGGCGGACGCACCGACGGCCGGATCATCGGCACGCTCGGCATCTATTTCGACTGGGAACGCCAGGGCCGCTCGATCGTGGTCGATGAACCCTCGCTGTCGGCCGATGAATGGACCCGCTCGCGGGTGCTGCTGCTGGATCGCGCCCGGCGCGTGATCGCCGCTTCCGACGGCCAGGGGCTTTACCAGACCTTTCACCTGTCGACCGACGGCGCCAAACAGGGCACCTATATGACCGGCGACACCGTGATCGGCTTTTCCGAAACCATCGGCTATCAGGAATATGACGGTCTGGGCTGGATGGGTGTGGTCGTCCAGCGCATGAAGTAAGCCTGGGGCTGCCGTCGGCCGCCCGGTCCGCTAGGATGGGGCGTCCGGCCGCAGCACCCGCCTTCCGCGCGGTCCGGCCAGCCCGGAGCCCGAGCCGCGAGCCATGACCAGCCCCAGCCTTCCCCTGCCCCAGGGCCGCCCGCAAAGCCGGCGCAACCGTCTGGTGCGCCGCCTGCGCGCGATAACCGGCGCCATCATGCTGGTCTTCGTTACCGGCCATCTGATCGCCCATGCCAGCGGGCTGTTCGGCATCGGCGTTGCCCAGAAGGTGCTGGACGTCACCATGGCGCCCTGGACGGTGCCGCCGGGCAGCCTGCTGCTGCCGGCGGCCTTCCTGCTTCACGCGAGTCTGGGCCTGCGCGCGCTCTATCTGCGCCGCAGCCTGCGCATGCCGCCCACCGAGGCGCTGCAGCTGGCGCTGGGCCTGCTGCTGCCGATGCTGCTGGCGGCCCATATCACCGGGGTCGATGCCGCACTCAGCGTCGATGCGGGGGTCGACAGCTATACCCGGATCATGGCCCTGCTCTGGACACCCACCGGGGCGCTGCGCCAGTTCGTGCTGCTGGGGGTGGTCTGGCTGCACGGCATGATCGGTCTCGGCTTCTGGCTGAAGGGGCGCGGGGCCGGGGCGGGCTGGATCGCCGCCTGGCGGATCGGTGCCTGGGCGCTGCCGCTCGCCGCCCTGCTGGGCTTTCTGGATGCCGGCCGCAGCGTGGCCGGGCTGGTGAAGCTGGGGCTGCTGTCGCCGACGCTGTCTGCCCTGCCCGCCGATCTCCATGCCCGGGCCCAGGCAAACGAGTTTGCGATGATTGCGAACTGGACCTTCGCAATCTTCGCAACCTTCGCCGCCCGCGGCCTGCGCCACCTGATCTCGCTGCGTCATGGCCGGGTCGTGGTGACCTATCCGGGCGGACGCACGGTGCGGATGCTGCCGGGCGGTTCGGTGCTGGAGGCAAGCCGGCTGGGCAATGTGCCCCATGTGGCGGTCTGCGGCGGCCGCGGCCGCTGTTCCACCTGCCGGGTGGAAATCGTGCGCGGGCTGGAAAACCTGCCGCCAGCCGATGCCGAAGAATCCGCCCTGCTGTCGCGCATCCGCGCGCCCGCAGGCGTGCGGCTGGCCTGCCGGCTGCATCCGACCGGGCCGGTGACGGTGCACCCGCTGCTGAAGGCCCAGGGCCGCGGCCGGCGGCCGTCGGAGGATCCGATGGTGCATGGCGGGCGCGAAAAACGGGTCGCGATCCTGTTCACCGACATCCGCGGCTCTACCGCCATCGCCGAACAGCGCCCGCCCTATGACATCATGTTCCTGCTGGAACGCTATTTCGAAACCATCGGCGGCGCGGTCGAAGCGGCCGGCGGCACACCCAACGCCTTTGTCGGCGACGAGGTGATGGCGATCTTCGGTGCTGATGGCGGCGATGGCCCTGAAGATTTCGCCGCGGCGGCGACCCAGGCCCTGCATGCGGCAGGCGAGATCGCCCGCCGGCTGGAGGTGCTGAACCGCAGCCTGGTGCGCGATCTGGGCCAGCCGCTCAGGATCGGCATCGGCATCCATGGCGGGCCGGCGGTGGTCGGCCGGCTGGGCTATGGCGAGACCCGGATGCTGACCGCGGTGGGCGATACCGTCCATGTCGCCCGGCGGCTGGAAGAGCTGACCAAGGCCCATGCCTGCCTGCTGGTGGTGTCGGACGACATCCTGCAGGCGGCGGGACGGGCGCCGGCGACGCTGGATGCCAGCTGCCACGAGATCACCGTCCGTGGCCGGGTGGAGCCGCTGGCGGTGCATGCGGTGCCGGCCGAGGCGGTGCACCGGCTGGGGGGCTGAGCCTCAGCCGGGCCCCGATGCGGGCGCCAGATCGAAGATCGCCCCCTCGCGCTCCCAGGCGCGGATCCGGGCGTAATCCGCCGCCAGCACCGCCGCATCCTCGTGGACCAGATAGACCACCCCCGGGCTTGAGAAATAGTCGATGGTGGGCCTGAGCCGCACCCCAGGCCCCGCCACGGCGATCGAAGAGGCATAGGAGGCGAGGCCTTCGATCCGCGCGAAGCCCGAGCGGCCGGTGATGATGCCCTCATGTTCTGAAATCAGCGCCACGCACCAGATTTCCGCCGCCATCCGATAGGGCTGGTCGAGCCGGGAAAGGAAGCCCGCCGGATCGGTCACCGCCTGCACCGCAAGATCGGCCTGGGTGACCCCCAGGCTGCGCCGCACCGCCTGCTGTTCCACCGTGCCCATCAGCCGGGCGGCGGTTTCGATCAGCACCGGCCCGTCGGCGGTGAGCATCAGCTCGGTATGGGCCGGCCCGTAGGCGATGCCCAGCGCATCGAGTACGGCCGAGGTATAGGCGGCGAGCGCATCCTGAACCGCGCCCGCGCGCGGCATCAGCATCTCCAGATCGTTGATGAAGGCGGCATCGGCCACCTCGCGCTTGGATTCGGCCCAGATCTCGGCGATCAGATGGCGGCCGTTCAGGCTGACCGTGTTGACGAAATACTGCCGCCCGCGCAGGAAGCCCTGCACCAGCAGCCGGTCGTTGACCGAACCCAGTCGGTTGGGCCGGCCATGCAGCGCCCGGAAGGCGCGGTCGACCGCCACGGCATCATGGCAGAAGGTGACACCGTCGGTGCCGGCGCTGTCCAGCGGCTTGACCACCACCGGCCAGTCCCCGCGCGCCACTGCCCAGGCAACCGCATCGGCCGGATTGTCGGTCACATGCTGGGGCGCGGCCGTAAGGCCCGATGCCGCCACCACCTGCCCCATCAGGAACTTGTCGCGCCGGGCCCGGCTCAGCTCCGTGCCGTTGCCGGGCAGGCCCAGCCCCGCGGCCAGCCGGTCGGCCAGCTCCACGCCGCATTCCGCCCCGGGCAGCACCACCACCGGCGCATGGGGCAGCAGGGCATTAAGCGTGCGGCGAAGATCGCCGTCATGGGCGATCAGCCCGATGAAGTCCCCCGGCCGGAAGCTTGCCCGATAGGGCTCGGGGACGACCGGGCTGCTGGAGACATGGACCGTGCGCCAGCCGGCGGCGGCGAAGGCGGGGGCAAGTGCCGCGCCGGTCGAATAGGCATCGACCACCACCGCAACCGGCCTGACATCGGGGCGCGACGGGCGGCCGGTCATGGCGCATCCCCCGCGGCGAGCGCCGGGCCGGCGCGGCGCGGCCGCATCAGCCCCAGATAGCCGGCGGCGACCAGCAGCGCCACACCGGCGACGGTCAGCGGTGACCAGTGGTTCCAGGCGCTGAAGGCCTGAAAGGCGAGCGTGAACAGCGGGCACAGGCCGACGATGACGTTGACGTGGAAGATCCGGCCATAGCGGATGCCCACCTGCAACGCGTAAAGCGGCAGCGCCACGCCCAGAAGGCCGATGCCGGCGACGGTTTCGACCGAGGGCATCGGCCCTGCCAAGCGGCCGGTGGCCCAGGCGACCGCGCCGCAGAAGCCGACCAGCAGCCAGAAGCGCCGGGCCATGATCGCCGACGGGCCCAGCCCCGCCAGCGACAGTTTCTTGGCCCAGACACTGGTCAGCGTGGCCGAGATGCCGCCCGCGGTGGCCGCCACCAGGCCGAGCGCGGTTTCGACCGGGGTGGCGGCGATCACCTCCCCCTGCCCCTCGGCCGCACTCCAGGCCAGCAGCAGGCAGGCGGCCAGAATGCCCGCCCCGCTCGCCGCCTCGGCCAGGGTGGTGCGGATGCCGGCAAAGCGGCGCCAGGCCAGCACCGCAAGCGGCCCGACACCGCCGCTCAACCCGCCGGCCACCGCCGGCTCCAGCCAGCGCAGCGCCAGATAAATGCCGAGCCAGGCACCGGCCGTGGTCAGGTTCACCATCACCAGCGCCCGCATCACCCGGGGCGTGTAGACCGACGGCTGGCCGCCGCCGGCCCGGTCGATCACCTGGAACAGCAGGATCACCAGCCCGAAACAGGCGGTGATCAGCACGAAGGGATCGACGGTCTGCAGCACATGGCCGGCATAGACCTCTTTCGCGGCGCTGGTGACGTTATAGACCATGGTCGCAGCCAGACCGGCCAGAACCAGCGGCCGTGCATGGGCATAACGATCGGCGTCGGCATCGGTCATGCGGCACCCTTCGGCGCGCGGATGTTGCGGAACACCTCGCGGTAGTAGCGGCCGAAAAAGGCCCCATAGGAGGACTCGGTATGGGCCAGATCGGCATGGATGACGGCGTCGATCCGGGCCAGCTGTCGGATCGGCGCATTGGCCAGCCAGTGATGCGACGCGTGGAAGTTGTTGCCGTTCACGAACCACGACAGGAAGCGGCTGGTGGTGATGGTGCGGCTGTTGATCAGGGCACTGCCATTGTCCATCACACAGCCGAAATGCTCGGGCAGCTGGATGTGGAAGTTGAAGATCGCCGCCGGGATCAGCGGCAGGAACCACAGCCAGAGGAAGACCGGCTGGCCGGTCATAAGGTCGAAGACCACCCCGCCCGCCAGACAGGCCGCCATCAGCCGGAAGCCGTCGCGCACCCGCCGCTCGGACCGGCTGCGAACCGGCATGCGGCCGCGCACCGCCGCCACGCATTTGCCCAGCGCCGCACGGAAGTGGTCCAGCGCCAGCAGATTGCGCCATAACAACCACCAGTTGCGAATGGCCGCCGGCTGATAGGCGAAGCCCTCGTCCCGGACATCGACGTGATGGCGGGCATGCGACACCCGCCATTCCTCGAAATTGGTCAGCAGGGTCATGGCCAGTGCCGTGCCGACCACCCGGTTCACCCGGCGGCTGCGGAAGGCGATGAAATGCATGCATTCATGGGCAAATTCCAGATTGCGGGCATAGACCGCGCCGATCAGCACCGCCCCCAGGATCTGCAACGGCAGGATGCTGGTGCCCAGGGCGAGCCAGGCCCCCGCCCCCCAGATCGCCCCCTGTTCGGCCATGCGCCACAGGAAATAGCGGTCCCGGATCTGCATGAAGCCGGGATCTGCCAGCAGTCGCGCACGTTCGGCAGCAAGCCGCCGCTCGGCGGCGGCGGCGTCTGCCTCCATCGCCGCCCGCCGGGCCGCGGCATCGGCCGCGGCATCCGGCGCCGCATCAAGCGCGAGAGCCAGGCTCATGAGCGGTCGTCCTCGACATGGGTGGCCCCGCGATGGGTGTAGACCTCGTCGGTGGTCTCGTGCACCACCTCGCGGCTCCAGTCGGCGACGCTGGCCCAGGCGAGGTTGAGGATGGTGCGCTGCGACGGCCGCTGCAGCGGATAGACGCCATGCAGCGTGGTGTCGGAGCGCAGGAAATAGATGTCGCCGGATTTGAGCGCATAGGACCGGATCGGCCGGCTGCACAGGATCTCGTGCAGCCGCGGATCGGCCTTGTCCCAGCGGGTATCGGCGACGCACTGGATGAAGCCGCCATCCTCTACCGGCGGGGCCTCAAGCACCCAGACCATGCCATAGGCGTAATCGTCCCAGTGCCAGCCATGGGTGTCGCCCGGCTCGGTCAGCCGGGCGATGACGAACTGCTCGTCGTCATAGGGGCAGAGCACCACCTCTTCGCCGGCGATGCGCGTGGCCAGGTCGAGCAGCGGCTTCGACCGGTAGAGCAGCGGCACCAGCGCGCTGTTGCGGGCGATGTAGTCGCGCTTGACCGAGTTCATCTTCCGCGGCGTGTTCGACGTGGTCGGCAGGCGGATGTCGCGGCGCACCGCCCAGCCGGCGATCAGCCGCTCCACCTCGGCGCGGAGGGCCGCCATCACCTCGGGCGGGCAGATTTCAGAGACGACCACCAGCCCTTCGGCCAGGAAGCGCGCCCGCCAGCGGGCGAGCAGGTCATCGGTCACCACGGCCTCGATCTGCCGGGCAAGCAGGTCGTCCAGTTCCGCCGTCAGGTCGGGCTCGGCCGCGGTAACGGTATCGGCGGCAGGCATGGATATGTCGGTCAGGCTCATCTGCGTGATCTCCGGTCGGGTCATCGGGATCCGGACGGGGGCGGGTCTTATTGCGACCATTCGGTGGGCTCGCGATCCCAGCGATGATCGCGGAGTGCTGCGAGCAGATCGGGCGGCAGGCCGCGGCCATCGGCCACGGCCGTGTTGGCGCGGACATGGGCGGGGGACCGCATGCCGGGGATGACGGTGTGGACATCCGGATTGGCCAGAATGAAGCGCAGCGCCATGCCGGGCATGGTCTCCCCCGCCGGCACCAGCGGCTTCAGCCGGTCGGCACGCGCGACGCTGGCGGCCAGGTTCTCGGGCACGAAATAGGAATTGCGCCAGTCGCCTTCGGGCCAGCGGCTGTCGAGGGTGAGCGTGCCGGTCAGCGTGCCCTCGTCGAAGGGCACGCGCGCGATCACCCCAACATCCAGCGCCCGGCAGAGCGGGAACAGCTCGTCCTCGGGCGCCTGATCGAAGATGTTGTAGATGACCTGCACCGTGTCGATCAGCCCGGTGCGCAGCGCCGCCATGGCGTTCCACGGCTCCCAGCGGTTGATGCTGATGCCGATGCCGTCGATCAGGCCACGGGCCTTGAGGTCCGCCATGGTGTCCTGCCAGGCCGGATCATCGGCCCAGGCATCCTCCCAGACGTGGAACTGCATCAGGTCGATGCGGTCGACGTTCAGATTGCGGCGGCTGCGTTCGGTGTAGTCGCGGATATGATCGGGCGGAAACACATCGGCCAGGCGCGATGCCCGGGTCGAGGGCCAGCACCGGTCGGCCGGCGGGATCTTGGTTGCGACATAGATCCGCTCCCCCGGCCGTTCGGCCAGCAGCCGGCCGCACAGCACCTCGGAATGGCCGCGGCCGTAGATCCAGGCCGTGTCGAGGAAATTGACCCCCTGATCGACCGCCAGATGCAGGGCGGCCAGGCTCTGCGCATCCTCGTTGCCCGTCCAGCCGCCCTCGCCGCCGCCGATACCCCAGGTGCCATAGCCGATCTCGCCGATCTGCCAGCCCAGACGGCCAAGCCTGCGTCGGTTCATCATGCAGTCTCCTCGGAAGCGGACTCATCGGAAAAGACGTCGCCGGAAGGATGTGGGCAGGCGGCGCGCCGGCGCGCGAACCAGGGGGCGAGCAGGCCGGCATCCACCGCCGGCCAGGCGAGCCCGGCCGCCGC
>MDTG01010246.1_pt1 | contig 90337 bp, 90 predicted proteins | sample 811421 | NCBI WGS metagenome assembly MDTG01 (sample SAMN05326645, study PRJNA326480) | marine metagenome | isolation source: seawater | place: Pacific Ocean: South East | collected 2011 | reverse complement strand
TGACTGCCTAAGTCAAATATTTTTGTATGCATGTATTATTACTTCCTTAATCCCAATTGTTTAATAAGATTCTCATAACTATTAATATCTTTTCTTTTAAGGTATTTAATTAGAGATCTTCTTTTCATGACCATTTTTAGAAGCCCACGTTTTGAGTGGATATCTTTTGAGTTTTTTGAAAAATGGTCAGATAAACTATTGATATTTGCTGTAAGCAATGCAATTTGAACTTCACTTGAGCCACAATCATCTGTGGTTTTACCATATTTTTTAACTATTTCTTCTTTGACACTATTGTCTAAAGCCATAAACTACTCCATTAACGTCAGTATTCTATCATCTGTGAGTTCTAATACAATCCTTTATTACTCAAAGTTTATCAATCTTTTTAATCTAATATAGTTGCTTTTTATGATACCAATACCAATTAGATTCTTATTTGAATTTAAAATAGCTAATTCTTCATGATTTTCATACTTTTTTGTAAATACGTATTGGCCATTACGAATCTTAGTTACATCCGTATCATTAATTGAAACAGAGTTCATATTCACTAATATTGAAGACATTGAAATAATATTATTATTTATTACTGATAATTCATTTAAAGGAATCATCATATCGCTTGTATAATGACCAATACCTATTCTTCTAATATTTTGAGAGTAAGCACCAATATTAAGTTCATTGCCTATTGACTCTACGAGTGTTCTTATATATGTGCCTTTGCTGCAGGATACAGTTATAGATACTTTATTATCAATATATGAATTAAGAGTAATATTATGTATATTTATATTTCTAGCTTTCCTATCTATGATAATGCCTTTTCTTGCTAATTTATATAATTTTAAACCATTGACTTTTACTGAGCTATGCATTGGTGGTATTTGTTCTTGCATACCAATATGATTTTCTAAAACTTTTTTGATTTGATTAAAAGATATATGGGATGTATCGGATGTATGTGTTGTGACTAATCCTTCGCAATCGCCTGACGAACTTGTGGCTCCCAATATCATATCAACATCATAGATTTTTTTATAATTTTCAATATATTGAGATATTTTTGTTGCTTCATTTAAAACAATCAAAAGCATCCCGGTGGCTAGAGGATCAAGAATTCCTACAATGCCAGCCTTCTTTATATTAAGTTTTTTTTTAACAATGGTTAATGCTTTATTAGATGAAATATTTTTAGGCTTATCTAGTAAAATAATTCCATGTAAGTTAAACTTATTCAATCTTTACCTTCTTGATAATGTTATCAATCTTTTGGCTTTTTTCAGCAGTATCATCATATTTGAATCTAATCGATGGTAATCGTTTTAAGTGAATGCGTCTAGATAATTCATTTCTGATGAAGCCTGATGCCTTATTTAATTCGCTCTGAATTTTATCAATGTCTTTATCTAGTGATGTAAAATATATTTCTGAATATTTTAAATCTTTACTTACTTTCACTCCTGATATTGTAATCATTTTTAACAATGGGTTATTAAGGTCTTTAATTATTAGAAAGGCTATTTCCTTATGAATTAGATCTTGAACTTTTAGAATTCTATTAACCATTAATTATGTTATTGAACTTTTCTCTGTATTTCTGTTCTTTTGTATACTTCAATTTGATCGCCTGGTTTTACATCATTATAATCTTTGACCCCAATACCACACTCTGTGCCACTTTTAACCTCTTTTACATCCTCTTTAAATCTACGAAGCGATTCAAGTTCACCCTCATAGATGACAATATTATCACGTAGTACTCGTATGGGCTGATCTTTTTGAATAACACCTTCGCTTACAATGGATCCCGCAATCGCTCCAATTTTTGATGATCTAAAAACATCTTTAACCTCTGCAATCCCAATAATTTCCTCTTTAATGTCTGGGTCTAGCAAACCTGATAACTGTTGTTTAATATTATCAATCAATTCATATATAATACTGAAATAATATAAATCTTGCTGGCTAGCTTCAATTATTTTTTTTGCTTTAGAATCTGCCCTAACATTAAAGCCAATAATTTTAGAATTCGAACTTATTGCTAAATTGACATCTGATTCTGTTATACCTCCCACACCGCTATATATTATCTCTAAGCCAACATCATCATTTTTAATATTCATTAATGATGTATTAATAGCCTCTGCGCTACCTTGTACATCACTTTTTATCAGTAAATTAATAATTTGTTTTGTTGAAGACTCATCTTTTCCAAAATTATCAATACTAAATGTTTTCTGTTTAGCTTGCATCTCAATTTCTTTTTGCTTTGACTCTCTTAGAGAAGCAATATCTTTTACTTTTCTCTCATCTTTTGTGGCCATGAGTTGATCTGCAACATTTGGTGTCCCAGATAGTCCTGTTATTACAACAGGATGGCCAGGTCCAGCAGATGCTACTTCTTTATTAAATTCATTATACATAGCCCGAATACGTCCGAATTCTTTCCCAACTAAAACATAATCTTTTTTATTTAGTGTGCCGCTTTGTATTAAGATAGTTGCAATCGGTCCACGGCCTTTATCAAGTGATGATTCAACAACAGATCCTATAGCCATTCCTTTTTTACTAGATTTAAGCTCCAAAATTTCTGATTGTAAAATTATAGCTTCTAACAGCTGGTCTATTCCATCTCCTGTCAAAGCAGATATTTTTATAAAAATTGTATCGCCACCCCATTCTTCTGGTATGACATTCTTTTGCCCAAGTTCTGTCTGTACTTTTTCTGGGTCTGCATTTTCTTTATCTATTTTATTAACAGCAACTATGATAGGAACACCTGCTGATTGGGCATGTTCAATCGCTTCTTCAGTCTGTGGCATTACTCCATCATCTGCCGATACCACTAAAATGACTATATCAGTTACTTGAGCACCTCTAGCCCTCATTGCTGAAAATGCTGCATGACCCGGGGTATCAAGAAATGTTATATCTCCTTTGTCTGTTTTAACTCTATATGCGCCTATATGTTGAGTTATTCCTCCAGCCTCACTGTTAACAACTTTAGTTTTTCTAATGTAATCTAATAGTGATGTTTTGCCATGGTCAACATGACCCATGATAGTTACTATGGGGGCACGTGGCTCTAAATCAGCTGATTCTATTTTATCTGGCTGTAGTGACATCTCATCATTGATAATATCTTTTTTAGATGTTGCGGTATGTCCGAGTTCTTCAACAATTAATATAGCTGTATCGTGATCTAAAGTTTGATTAATAGTAGCCATTACTCCTATATTCATCATAACTTTAATTAATTCTGATGATTTCATTGAGATTTTTTGAGCAAGGTCACCTACTGTAATACTTTCAGGAATTTCTATTTCTTTTTTGACAGGTTCAGTAGGCTTTTCGAATTGATGTTTACTTGTTAATTCTGAGTCATCAGTAGTAGCTTTTTCTCTAACAATCTTTTTTGGCTTAGGATCCTTGAGATGTAATTCTTTGCTATCAAAATTTTCCATTTTAGTATCTTTATCTATTTTTATTTTCTTCTTTATAGATGGTTCGCTTGTTTTTCTCTGATTAATATTATTTTTTTTAGTATTTACTGGTTTTTCTATAGTTTTACTTGGTTTAATAAGATGTGCTTGAGTTTTTTCATTTTTTACAGAATGCTCTTTAACGGTATTATTAGAAGTATTTGTTATTATTTTTTTTCTCTTGACTTGTATGGTCACATTTTTAGAATTAGCTGGTGACTTGGACTGTTTATTAGCAGAACTTTTATGACTTTTTAGTGACAAACTTTTTTTTATATCTTTTTCAGTCATTTTATCAATCTTATTCTTGATTAAACCATGGTTCTCTTGCATCCATAATTATTTTACCAGCTATATCTTTTGACAAGTCTATCATTTCCAGAAGTTCATCAACAGATAAATCCGCCAAATCTTCTCGATTATTTATATTATGTTTAGAGAGTTTTTTAATATTATCTGCAGATAATTCTTCTATGCTAGACAAAGAGTTTTCTTTTTCAATGATTGCTTTATTGCTCTCTATCTTGTCAGTTGCTCTTTTTCGAAGTTCTTCTATTAAATCATCATCGAAATCATCAATATTATTAAATTCATCTAATGCACAAAATGCTATTTCATCTAAAGACGAAAAACCTTCTCTTGCCAATACATCAGCAACATCCTGATCAACATTTAATTCTTCCATAAATAGATTGCTCAGACTTTTATTTTCTTCCATTATTTTTGAATCTGCATCATCTTTAGACATGACATTTAAATCCCAACCAGTTAATTCACTAGCTAATCTCACATTCTGTCCACCTCTTCCTATGGCTTGTGAAAGTTGTTCTTCTGCTACAGCTATATCCATTGAATGCTTTTCTTCATCTACTACTATAGATAAGACTTCTGCTGGTGACATTGCATTAATGACAAATTTAGCAGGATCTTCATCCCACATTATAATATCAATTCGTTCACCACTAAGTTCATTAGATACTGATTGTACCCTTGATCCTCTCATCCCAACACATGCACCAATCGCATCAAGTTTTGGGTCATTTGATTTCACTGATATTTTAGCTCTAAGACCAGGATCACGTGCTGCCCCTAAAATTTCAATTAAACCTTGGCCAACTTCTGGAACCTCGAGTTTAAATAATTCAACTAAAAACTCAGGAGCTTTTCTAGTTATATATAACTGCGGACCACGGGCTTCTGATTGAACATCTCTAAGATAACCTCTTATTCGATCTCCTGGTCTAATAGGTTCGCGTGGTATCAGTGCATCTTTTAGAATCATAGCTTCTTCAACAGTATTTTGCTTATCAGGCATGCCTAGATCAATAAATACATTGCCTTTTTCAACTCGTTTAACTATACCAAAAATTAATTGTCCAATTTTAGGCTCGTACATTTCAACAATTCTAGTTCTCTCAGCCTCTCTTACTTTTTGAACAATTACATTTTTTGCAGCCATTGCGACAATCCTTCCAAACTCAATAGATTCAATTTCTTCCTCATAAAAATCACCAATGGATAATTTATTATCTTTATTCAGTTTGTCAGAAACTAAGATTTGTTGATCAGACATTTCATCCTCAATTTCTTCGACTACTTCCCACCTTCTGTATGTTGTATACTCACCCGTTTCTAAATCAATACTGACCCTGGCATCGATATCATATTCACATTTTCTATCTAACCTATATTTTTTTTTAACAGAACTAGCCAATGCATGTTGTATAGCATCCACAATTACAGCTTTACTAACATTCTTTTCATTTGAAACAGTATCAATGACCATTAATATTTCTTTATTCATAACTTTATATTTCCTGTATATTAGCTTTTTTTATATTATCAAAGTCTATCTCAATATCATTATTACTTGATGATAATATAACAGAGTTGTTAACCACATCTTTGATTGTGCCAGTAAAATTTTTTTGGTTATTTATTGGTTTTCTAAGTTTGGCTTTTACATCGAAACCTTTATATAAGTGGAATTCATCTATAGTAAAAAGCTGTCTATTAACACCCGGGGATGATACCTCTAAATTATAGTCGTCTTGAAAATAATTACTAATCTTAATTAAATCACTCGAAAGCCTAGAGACTTTTGCACAATCATCGTGGGTGATCCCTTGGCTAGAATCTATAATTATTTGTATGTTTATGCCCACATTAGTATTTCCGATTTTAGTATTTATCACTCTTATCCCGCTCTCATTAACAATATTATTAATATCTTGCATAAGCTTTTCTTCTATATCTTTCATCTCAAAATTACCAATAAAATAGCCCCATATGGGGCTTTCAGTTATTGTATAACAAATTATTTAGTTTAAATAGGGAATTATCTAATTTTTACTGCTTTTCCCAAGAGACATGGTTGCTTCAGTAGCGGGGGCAGGATTCGAACCTACGACCTTTGGGTTATGAGCCCAACGAGCTACCAGACTGCTCCACCCCGCACTGTATTGGGAGTCTATAATTTAAGAGTAGAATTTTCAAGTATTAAAAAGGTTGCTTATAGAATATTCACTAAGTTGACCAAAAAGATCTGGAAAAATACCAAATAAAATTAATATAAATATAAATATAGTTGAAACATACAAAGGTGATGTCATTTTCACTTTGCCATCAGTATCATCAAAATACATTACCTTTATAACCCTGAGATAATAATAAGAACCCACTACAGTCATCAAAACAACAAAAATCGCCAAAATAAAATTGTTTGATTCTACTAAAGACTGAATAACAAATAATTTTGCATGAAAACCAATAAAAGGAGGTATACCGATATATGAGAGTAGAATTGTCATAAGTAAGAATGCGATTATGGGATGGGTTTGATTAAGTCCATTAAGAGATTTTATGTCTTCTAAAGGCTCTTTATTATATATAAGCTGAGATAATAATCCAAATGCTGCAATCGTGGTTATCACATATGCTAGTGTATAAAACATCGCTGATTTAAAAGATTCTGGTGTGCCAACTGAGATTGCTAATAAAATAAAACCAATATTAGCAATAGTTGAATATGCTAACATGCGTTTAATGTTGATTTGTGATATTGCTACAATATTTCCAATCAGTATAGACAAAACACCTAGTATGATTATCATATCAGACCAAAAAATTGCCAGAGCGCTAAAAACTACTGATAATAGTTTTATAAAAACAATAAAAATAGCTATCTTAGGTATAGTGCTTAAAAACAGAGTTGTTGTTATTAATGATCCATGATAAACATCGGGAATCCACATATGGAATGGTGCGGCACCAAATTTAAAAGCCAGACTAATAAAGATAAATGTCAATGCAAATATAAATCCTATTATTTTGATATTTTCTTGACTCACTGTTAAATCAAGTGATGAAATCTGCTGGTGAATCTCATGGTAAAATAGACTACCAGTAAGCCCATAGATTAGGGATATGCCAAATAATAAAAATCCTGATGATATAGCTCCTAATATATAATATTTAACTGCTGCTTCTGATGAAAAAATAGAAGTTTTATTAAAAGCTATAATTGAGTATAAAGATAGTGATGTTAATTCTATACCAAGATAAAGTAATAAAAAATGTTCTGAAGAAATTATAATCATCATGCCCAATAATGCGAATAATGATATGATAAAGTATTCTGATTTGTATAAATCAAAGAATTTGAGAAAGTTCGAAGTATAGTAGAATATCAGAACCAAACTTACTAAAATAAATAATTTAAAAATATTTGAAAAAATACCAGTATCATATATTTGAGAGTCACTCAACTGAAGAAAATCTAAACTATAATAAATCATATAAATACAAGTTAAAAGTGAAACCTGTATGAAATAATATGAAAAAATTCGATGCTTTTTTGGTAGGAAAATATCAACTAATATTACTATACTTATTATTATAGTAATAAATATTTCAGGCATAATAAATAAATAATTAATCATATTTAATAACCTTTCGAGATAGTGTTAATAATGTACAAAGATGATTGTTCGCTAAAGCTTAAGAGTAACATAGGTTTTATTCCTAATATTAGTATAGCAACCACAAGTATGATTAGTGGCCAAAATTCTTCAGGTTTAAGTTGTTTCATTTGGGCTACAAGATCCCCAGATATATTTCCGAATAATATTCTTCGCCCTAACCATAATGAATAAGATGCGGCTAAAACAAGAGTTGTAGATGCAAGCACAGCATAAATTATATTATTTTCGAGACTTGAAATTAGAACCATAAATTCTCCTACAAATCCAGAAGTCCCAGGAAGCCCAGAATTAGATAACAAGAAAAACATCATTAATGCGGAAAATAAAGGCATAACTTGTCCTATTCCAGACTGCTTATTAATCATTCTTGAATGAGTACGAGTATAAATTACGCCAATACACATGAACAATCCTGCAGATATGAGTCCATGAGATAACATTTGCATTACAGCTCCCTGTAGACCAATGTGAGCTATTTCAGATAGACTATTTGTTGCATAAATAGAGTTAAAAACTAAAAAAATTCCAAGTGTTACGAAACCCATATGTGCAACAGATGAATATGCAATTAGCTTTTTCATGTCTTCTTGTGCTAAAGCTACAAAACTAATATAAATAATAGCAATTAATGATAAAGGAATTAAAAAAGTATTAAGATAAAAACCAGCATCTGGTGCTATAGGAAGAAGGAATCTTATCATTCCATATCCCCCAACTTTAAGAAGTACAGCAGCCAAGATAACAGATCCAGAAGATGGAGCTTCAACGTGAGCATCTGGTAACCAAGTATGAACTGGCCACATAGGAATTTTTATACCGAAGGCAATTAAGAAACTTAAAAAAATTAAGATTTGAGTATTTAAGTTAAGCGATAAATCATAAAAATCCACTATAGAGAAACTTCCAGCTTGATATGATAAATATAATAATGCAACGAGCATTAATACTGATCCAAATAGTGTATAAATGAAGAATTTTATGGTTGCATAAACACGATTAGTGCCGCCCCATATACCTATTATCAAAAATAAGGGTATTAACATAGCTTCAAAAAATATATAAAATAATATGCTATCGAAAGCACAAAATACACCAAGTAGTAGGCCTTCTAAAATGAGAAATAGTGCCATATATTTATTAGCTTGTTCCCTGTCTTCTGACAAATTAAATAAAAGAATGAGGCATGTGATGAATGTTGTCAGAATTATAAATAGAACTGAAAATCCATCTACGGCTAGATAATAATAAATATTAATATTAGTTATCCATGCAACTTTTTCAATAAATTGCAATGAGTAGTAACTCGAATCAAAATATATTAATAATAAAATTGATAATAATAAAGTAATTAGAGAAAAGATAAGACTTAATAATTTAATGAGTTGTTTGTTATTCTGGTCTATAAATAGCAATACTAGTCCACCAAGAATCGGGGTCCATATTAAGAAACTCAGTAATGGTAAAGATGTAATATTCATATTAGAAATACAAAAAAAGGATTAAAAAAATTAGTAAACCAATAATCATGGTAAATGCATAATGATATAGATATCCGGTTTGGAGCATTCGTAATTTGGATGATAAAATTGATACTAAATAAGCTGTGCCATTAATGAAGAATTTATCAATAACCCTGATATCATACTTGCGCCAAAAATAATCAGATAAGGATTTTACTTTTATAGGGATTATCTTATCAGATAAATGAGAAAAGCCGTATTCACTTAATAGTATTGATTTTAAAAATGCTAATTTATTTATAAACTTATCAGGCATTATATTATTATTATAAATATAATAAGAGGTAACTAAACCTATCAAAAGAGCCCAAAAACTTAGACTGGTAAATGAGTGAAATACAAATACAGATGAATGAATAATATGCTCACTATAAAAAGACTGTATTCTAACAGAATCTGATATTGAGGTAGCAAAAAAATTATTAAACAGAACATTATCAAATAGAACCCATCCAATCAATACGCTTGGCACTGATAGAACTACAAGAGGTATTATAAGAGAATCATTATTCTCTAAAGTATCAGATTTAGTTATGTTTAATTTATTTTTACCAAAAAAAACTTTTAAGAAAATTTTAGATGTGTATAGGGTTGTAATAAGAATTCCTCCAATAAGAAGATAGTATGCAAAATGATTATTATATTTATAAATATCAATTATTAAATCTTTTGAAAAAAAACCGGATGTTAATGGAAACCCTATGAGAGCTAAGCCTGCAAGAAGGAAGGTAAAGAAAGTTATAGGCATAATATTTCTTAAACCACCCATTTTATCTATATCTTGTTCATGATGACATTTAAGAATAATTGAGCCTGCACATAAAAATAATAAAGCTTTAAAAAATGCATGAGTTAATAAATGAAATATAGCGAAACTATAAAAAGACATGCCTAAGGCAGCGGTCATATAACCAAGTTGCGAAATAGTTGAATAAGCAATAATTCTTTTAATGTCATTTTGTACAAGTGCTACCAATCCCATTAAGAATGCAGTTGAAACACCTATTATAAGAATCAAATCTAGAACATATGTTGATAGATCATATAATGGAGATAATCTGGCAACCATAAATATCCCGGCTGTAACCATAGTGGCAGCATGAATAAGTGCTGAAATAGGAGTAGGACCTTCCATAGAATCCGGTAACCAAAAGTGAAGTGGTATCTGCGCGGATTTTGCAGCAGCACCTATGAATAAGAGTAAGGCTACTAATGGAAGCAATTCCAAAGAAGAACCCAAAAAATTTATAGAATCAGTAGTTAGTTGAGGTAAAGAATTAAATAGAACATTATAATCTAGACTTTTAGTTGATAAAAATATGATTATTACGCCTAACAACAATCCTATATCTCCAACTCTATTTACTAAAAATGCTTTGAGATTAGCATTTACCGCGCTATTCTTCTTATACCAAAACCCTATAAGTAAATATGATGATAAGCCTACTAATTCCCACCCAATAAATAGCTGAAGAAAGTTATCAGAAAATATTATTAATAACATTGAAAAAGTAAAGAAATTTGTATAAATGAAAAACCTGTTAATAGATGGATCCTTTTCCATATAGGTAATAGAATAAACATGAACAAAAAAAGATATAAATGTGACAATAAATGACATTATCACTGTTAAACTATCTACCAATATACCAAACCCAAAAATAACATTGTGATTGGCATACCATATAAAAAGCTTATCGCTATAAATTATACTAAAATCATTAAGGTAATGTACCAGTAGAAATATCGATAGTATCATCGGTATACCAACTGCAACATTTGCAATTATGGATGTGTATAATTTATTATCACGATTAAATAAAAGTATTAATGACCCAATTAGTGGAAGTAATAAAATTAATACAGATATAGATATTATCATCCCTTAAGCCTTCCTATGTCATCGACATTTATACTCTGCTTATTTCTATATAAAACTACAATAATTGCCAGCCCAATAGCTGACTCAGCTGCAACTACAGTTAATACAAAGAAAACAAATACCTGCCCAGCTAAATCCTGTAGATAATTTCCAAATATTATAAAATTAAAATTAATAGACAAAAACATTAGCTCTAATGACATCAGCATAATAATAATATTTTTTCTGTTAAGAAAAATACCAGCTAAAGATATACTAAATAATAGTGAGCTTAAAATAAGATAATAGGACATAGGAATCATAAATTTCCCTCTTTATCTTTCATAATTTTCAATCTCTCAGATTTTTTTACATTAACTTGTTCAGAAGGATTTTGATATTTATTAGATATACTTTTTTGTTGGGTAAGAGTAATAGCTGATATTATTCCAAGTAATAATAATACTGCTGCAACTTCAAATGCAAGTATATACTCTGTATATAAAACATAGCCAAGATTTTTGGTATTATCTTCTCCTATTATATTTATAGAATAGGTTATATCTTCATTGATATCAGAAAACTGGGTATAGAAAAAGAATGAGAGGATGCCAGCAATAGAAATAAATACTAAAATACCAATAGGTAAATATTTGACAAAACCATCTCTAGCTTCAGTGGTGTTAATATCTAACATCATCACTACAAACAAGAATAAAACCATCACAGCCCCTACATATACGAGTATTAAGATGATCGATAAAAATTCTGCATTCAATAATAACCAGAGTACAGCCGAAAAAAAGAAAGAGGATACTAAATATATAGCTGACTTTACCGGGTTATTAATTAGTATTACAGCTAATGCGCTCAATACTAATAATGACGAGAATATAAAAAATACTATTAACTCAATATTCATATAATTATTAATTTATTTTGCTTCTATCTTTAATTTCTTCTTTTTCATAAATTTCGCCAATCTTTAGAAGTTGCGATTTATTTATAATTTTTTCATGGCGATTTTCAAAATGAAATTCAAATATCTTCGTTTCAACTATAGCATCTACAGGACATGCTTCTTCACAGAACCCACAATACACACATTTGAATAAGTCAATATCGTACTTTGTTGTTCTTCTGGTACCATCATCTCGCATTTCAGTATCAATAGTAATAGCAAGCGCAGGGCAAACAGCCTCACATAATTTACAACCAATACATCTTTCTTCTCCATTTGGATATCTTCGTAACGCATGTAATCCCCTAAAACGAGAAGATTGTGGGGTTTTTTCTTCTGGATATTGAACCGTTATAGGTTTATTGAATAATTTTCTTCCAGTGACTGATAAGCCTTTAAGTATTTCAATCAGGAATAGACTTTTAAATAATTTTTTTATACTAAACTTCATACTATAAACCATGGACCAACTTTGTAATATATCATAATACCTTCTAGGAAAATCCATATAATTGTAATAGGCAAGAATATTTTCCATCCTAATCTCATTATCTGATCATATCTATATCTTGGTAATGTAGCTCTTAACCATAAAAAAATAAATATAAAGAATAGCGTTTTGATAGCTAGCCAAACAAAGCCAGGAACCCACTCAAAGAAACTATTTATAAAGGTGCCTTCAAAAGGAGACAACCATCCACCAAAAAACATTATACTTGTGAGGATACTAATTAGGATAAGATTCATATACTCTGCCAAAAAAAACATTGCAAATGCAACACCTGAATATTCAACGTGAAATCCTGCCACTATTTCAGATTCTCCTTCTGAAACATCAAATGGCGCACGATTTGTCTCCGCAATACCTGATATTAGATATATTAAAAATAATGGAAATAAAGGCAGCCAATACCAATTAAATAATCCGCCTCTTTGCGATTCAATTATTGACTGAAGGTTTAGGCTGCCTGCTGCCATTAGTACGCCAACCAAAGCGAACCCCATAGCAATTTCATAGGCAATAATTTGTGCAGCAGATCTCATTGAGCCCAGAAAAGCATATTTAGAATTAGAAGACCACCCCGCAAGAATAACACCATACACACTCAATGATGTTAAAGCTAAAATAAATAATAAGCCTGCATTAATATTTGCAATGACAAAATATTCTGATAGAGGTATAACAGACCATACTAAAAACGAAGGTACTAGCATGATTATTGGTGCAGTTAAAAACAAACCTCTATTTGCGTTAGATGGAATAATAATTTCTTTAGTAAGTAATTTAATTACATCGGCGATAGGCTGCAAGAATCCTGATGGTCCAACTCTAGTTGGACCCATCCTAGATTGCATAAAACCAATTATTTTTCTTTCAGAATATGTTGTATAAGCAACAATTAAAAATAGTGGAACAGCGACTAATATTATATCTAATAAGATATTTATAAGTGTAATGAAAATATTCATTTCTCTAGCACTGTGTTAAGTGATTCTAATTTAACATTTGTCTTTTCAATCTTTTTTGAATGATCAGTCTCAGATAGAGAAATTGACCGTCTTACAGTTGCATCTGAAAAATACGAATATCTTTGAATGGGAATATAACTATCTTTTCCTTTATGAGTAGGAGTTTTCTGAGTTTTACTGGATGGATATGAATTGAAATCTACATTCGATATGATATCAATAACCTCATTTTTAACATCATTTAAAGTAATATTACTATCAGTAAGATTATTATATAATTGTTTTAAAATAGATGATCCAGAAAATATCGTACTAGCAGGATTAACTACTTTATCAAAATATTGACATCTCCCCTCAATATTAATATAACTTCCTGATGTTTCAGCAAATACAGTAAGCGGGATTATTACATCAGCGTACTTCTCAATCATTGGTGATATATAACTTGTAAACACTATATTACATTGAGAATTTTCAAGAGATTGCTCAAGTACCTTAGAATCAATAAAATCATGTTCGGGTTCTAAGTTAAATAATATGTAGGATTTCAGTTTATTTTTTATCATTTCAATCGAGTTTAAACCATTTTTTTCACAAGTACCTCCCGCGGGCATTCTATGAGGAACATTGCCCAAAAGCCACCCAGACGTAGAATTACAAAAATCCGTTAGAAAGCCAATTTTAACTGCATAAGTTTCGCCTAGTTTCTTCAACATAGATAGTATATTTGACTGATTAGGTAAATAAGATATTCTTGGGCCAACTATTATTATATTTTTCTTCTGTTTATTTATATTTTGTTTTTTTAAAATATCTTCAATATTTAAAATATCAATATCCTCTATATTAGTTTGGCTTGTAAGCTTGAAATTCTCCATCATAGGACGCAAGCTTGTTCTAGTAGATTTAAAGTTAATTGAATGTATCTTAGTTTTATTTTTTGAAGCTTCATGTAATCTAATAGATAAGATAGGAAATTCTGATTTAATATTTACTCCAAGTAGAATAATATTATCAAATGAACCTATATCATTAAAATCACAATTAAGTGATGGCATCAAAGGATAGTCATATTGGTAATCAAAGTCACACTCATTAGTTCTATGATCAATATTTGATATTAATAATGATCTAAATAATTTTTGGAATAAAAATAATTCCTCATTTGTAGATTGCCCTGATATCAGACAACCAATCATATCACTACCATAATCTTCGATGTTTTTAGTGATAGTCTTTGAAAGTTCTTGTAAAAACACTTGCTTTTCATATTCAACTAGCTTCCCATTTACTCTAATCATAGCTTTAAGAGCTCGGTCAGCAGAATATATACCTTCATAACCAAACCTATCACGATCCGACAACCATGTTTTATTAATATCTTGATTTTCTTTTGGAACTGCTCTAACTATTCTATTATTATATGTATGATAATATATATTTGAACCAAGACAATCGTGAGGTGAAATAGCGCTATGCTCTTTTAAATCCCAGGTTCTGGCGGAATATCGATATGGTTTGTTATTTAATGCACCCACGGGGCAAAGATCAATCATATTACCAGATAACTCAGATGAAACTCCTTTCTCAATAAAAGAATCAATAGTCATATCTTCTCCTCTATTCAAAAGACCAAGCTCTTTGACATTACTAATTTCTTCACCAAACCTTACACATCGTGAGCAATGAATACATCTTGTCATATCGGTTGAAATTAACGGGCTAATATCTCTATCAATAATTACTCGTTTCAGTTGCATATAACTAGAGTGGCTATCTCCATGCTCTAGAGAAACATCTTGTAGCTCACACTCTCCACCTTGGTCGCATATTGGACAATCTAAGGGGTGATTTATTAATAGAAATTCCATTGAACTTTTCTGTGCATCTTTAGTTTTGTTTGAATTGGTATGTATTTTCATCCCTTCTTTAAGCGGCGTAGAACAAGCCGGTTGAGCATGTTTTATACCCTCTATATCTACCAAACACATTCTACAACTAGCAACTACAGATAGATGTTTATGGTAACAGAATCTGGGTATATGTACTCCAATGCGATCAGAAAGTTGAATTATGGTTTCACCTTCTACTGCTTCATACTCTAAGTCATTTATAATTACTTTCATTATTGAGAAACCATAGATTGTTTTTTTACAACATAATATTCAAATTCATTCCAAAAATTTTTCAAAAAGCTCCTTACAGGCATGGCTGCAGCATCTCCAAGAGCACAAATACAATGTCCTTCTATTTGTGATGCAATTCTATCTAATTGCATTAAATCATGCTCGGTACCATTGCCAGATAATATGTTTGACAATATTTTATATAACCAACCAGTTCCCTCTCTGCATGGTGTGCATTGGCCGCAAGACTCAGAATAATAAAACCTTGATATTCTTTGAAGAACAGAAACCATGCAAGTAGTGTCATCCATTACTATTACCCCTCCTGAACCTAACATAGAGCCAGCTTTGGCAATTGACTCATAATCCATATTGAGTTTCATCATCTCCTCACCTTTAACTACAGGCACTGATGAACCTCCAGGTATAACAGCTTTAAGATTTCTCCCTTTAGTAACACCTCCAGCTAGATCCAGTAAATCTGAGAATGGTGTGCCAAGAGGTATTTCATAATTACCTGGATTATTTATATGGCCACTCATGCAAAACATTTTAACGCCCTCAGACCCATTAACTCCTAAATCTTTATACCAATCTATATTGTTTAGCATGATGCTTGGGACAGTTGCCAATGTTTCAGTATTATTGATAATTGTAGGCTTGCCATATAATCCTTTAACTGCTGGAAATGGAGGTTTTATCCTTGGCATGCCTCTTTTACCTTCAATGGACTCTAACATAGCAGTCTCCTCTCCAACTATATATGCTCCTGCGCCTATTAGTGGTATTATGTCAATTGAGATATCCGAAGATAAGATATTTTTACCTATAAGGTTATTTTTTTGTGCTTCAAGTATAGCATTATTAAAAACTGACCATTGTTCCTTTATAAATTCACCGCGAAGATAATTATATCCAACAGATGCGCCTATCGCATAGCAAGCTATTAACATCCCCTCAATCACTGAGTGTGGGTTATATCTTAATATGTCTCGATCTTTACAGGTTCCAGGCTCACTTTCGTCAGAATTGCAAACTAAGTACTTTTGATCGTTAGTTAATGGGATAAATGACCACTTCACTCCAGTTAAGAACCCAGCGCCGCCTTTTCCTCGAAGGCCAGAATTTTTGATTTTACTGATAATATCAGATTTGGAAGTTTTATTAGAGACTATATCTTTCCATGCTTTATAACCATTGACGCTCAAATACGTATCTAGGCTACTAGAATTTTTTTTATTAAATGTTGATGTACAAATATTTAAAGTCATTTTATATTATCTAAAATTTTATCTACTTCTTCAATTGTAAGATTTTCATAGTTCTTATGATTAACTTGCATCATAGGTCCACCATTACAAGCTGCTAGACACTCAATTTCATCTTTAAGGTAAAATTTATTATCTCTAGTTGACTCTCCTACATTAATATTTAATTTTTTCTGTATGTGAGATAAGATAGCATCCGAACCTTTTAACATACATGAAACATTATTGCATACTGCTATAGTATTCCTACCAACTGGCTTTAGGTTTAACATTGTATAAAATGTAGCTACTTCTAAGACATCTATTTCTTCAACAGAAAGATATGATGCTAATGCTTCAATCATTTCTTTTGAAATATAACCATTATAATGATGCTGAAGTATTAGTAGACTCTCTATAATAGATGATCTTTTTTGATTAGGAGGAAATTTTCCCCGCACATTATCGATGAGATCCAAGACATTTCGATCAATAGTAAATATATTTTTCATCTATCTATTTCTCCAAAAACAATATCCTGAGTTCCAATAATTGTTACAACATCTGATAACATATGATCTTTACACATCTCATTTAACGATGCTAAGTGTGCAAATCCAGGAGCTCGTATCTTCAATCTATATGGTTTATTCGCGCCATCAGAAATCATATAAATCCCAAATTCACCTTTGGGGGCTTCAACTGCTGAATAAACCTCGCCCACGGGTGTACAAAATCCTTCTGTAAAGATTTTGAAATGATGTATTAATGACTCCATTTCTATTTTCATAGAATCACGATTAGGTGGCGCAATCTTCGCATCATCTACCATTACTGGGCCAGGATTATCATTTAACCATTGTATGCATTGTTTAATTATTTTATTTGATTGTCTAAGTTCTTCAATCCTAACAAGATATCTATCATAAGAGTCTCCTGTCGTGCCGATAGGTATATCAAAATTCATTTTATCATAAACTTCATAAGGCTGAGTTTTGCGTAAATCCCAATTGACACCCGAACCCCGTAACATAGGACCAGTAAAACCTAATTCAATGGCTCTGTCTGCATCTACAACACCAATACCAACCGTCCTTTGTTTCCATATCCTATTATCTGTTAATAAATTCTCATATTCATTTACACAATCATCAAATCTACTAGTAAAGTCGTGTAGAAAATCAAGCATCGATCCTTCTCTATTATAATTTAATTTTTCTAATTCTGAGGTATCCTTATATTTAGATTTTTCATATTTAGGCATTTTTGAAGGTAGATCCCTAGCTACTCCTCCTGGCCTATAATAAGTTGCATGCATTCTTGTGCCAGAAGCCGCCTCATAACAATCCATTAAGTCTTCTCTTTCGCGAAATGCATATAAGAAAACTGACATAGCCCCTATATCTAGTGCATGAGCGCCTAACCATAATAAATGATTAAGTATTCTTGTTACTTCATCAAACATGACTCTAATATATTTAGCACGATCTGGTATTTCAATATCTAATAGTTTTTCAATTGCTAGAACATAGGCATGCTCATTACACATCATAGAGACATAATCTAGTCTATCCATGTAGCCAATAGATTGATTATATGGTTTGGACTCTGCAAGTTTTTCTGTTGCACGATGAAGTAATCCTATGTGTGGGTCGGCATTTTTAATCACTTCTCCTTCCATTTGTAGAACTAGTCGTAGAACTCCATGTGCCGCAGGGTGTTGCGGGCCAAAATTCATTGTAAAGTTTTTAAATTCTTTCATTTGTTTTTATCACGAATTACTTTTGGTACTAATACTCTCGGACTAATATCTACAGGCTCTTGAATAATTCTTTTTATATTGGAATCATATCTGATTTGTATATTACCAACTAAAGGAAAATCCTTACGAAATGGATATCCAATAAATCCATAGTCAGTTAATATTCTTCTAAGGTCTGGATGACCATCAAATAAAATACCAAACAAATCAAAAGCTTCTCTCTCATACCAATCTGCAGCAGGCCACAATGACGTAATAGATGGAATTATAGGTGGGTTGCTACTTAGATAAACTTTTATTCTAATTCTTTCATTGTGAACCAAAGACAATAGATGATACGAAATACAAAATCTATTTTTTGATTCTATTGTAGATGAGTTATCATCTTCAAATTTTATTCTTCCATGTGATAATGGTTTTATTCCTCTACTATATCCTGTATTAGTAGCTTCTTTTGTTTTCCATTCTGTCTTACCATACATACTATAATCAATTGCACATAAGTCAGTAAGTTGGTTAAAAGAAAATTCCTTTTCATGTTTAAGTATCTTCATAACATGTAAAAGATCGTCCTTGTTTATTCTTAATGTGATAAAATCAGTGTTATCTTCAACATCATATTTAGCTGATATTTTTTCTGCAATCAGTTTTTGCATTATAAACCTTTTTGATTAGTACGCCTTAGATTAAAACTATCCGATGAATCCGCTGTTAATGTATTTTTTTGCCTTATTTTATTCTGAAGCTGCATAATCCCGTATAATAAGGCTTCAGCTGTTGGAGGGCAGCCAGGTACATATACATCAACAGGTACAATTCTGTCGCAACCTCTAACAACTGCATAAGAGTAATGATAATAACCGCCTCCATTAGCACATGATCCCATTGAAATTACCCATTTAGGATCAGCCATTTGATCATAAACTTTTCTTAGAGCAGGCGCCATCTTGTTAACTAGTGTTCCTGCAACTATCATTACATCTGATTGTCTTGGGCTAGGACGAAAAAGCATTCCAAACCTATCTAAATCGTATCTTGATGCTCCTGCATGCATCATTTCAATTGAACAACATGCAAGACCAAATGTCATTGGCCACATTGAACCAGTTCTTGCCCAGTCAAATAGATTGGATGATTTTGTTAACACAAATCCATCTTTATGTATATTTTCTAATCCCACTCCAACGCACCCTTTTTCCATTCATATATAAACCCTACAATTAATATAGTTAAAAATATTGCCATTGCTATAAGACCAGTCAAACCTATCTCATGAATTACAATTGCCCATGGAAATAGGAATGCGATTTCTAGGTCAAAAATTATGAATAAAATAGCTACTAAGTAATACCTAATATCAAATTTCATCCTAGAATCTTCAAATGCTTCGAATCCGCATTCATATGGTGAATTTTTTTCAGTATCAGGGTTATTTGGGCCAAAAGTAAACCCAATACCAAGCATTATGCATGCAAAAATCAATGCAAAAACCAAAAAGATTAATATAGGTAAATACTCTAACATCATAACGATATCATTATATCCTATAAACATTAGACATACTATATATTAGACTTATTGCATAGTTAGGTAGCACTAAAAAGCTATAAAATGATAGAATGTTTAAAATGACTGAAGATATAAACCATAGTGATATTGATGATATATTTGAGAATATATGGGAGGCTCTTCATGAGGGAGTCAAAAATAGATTTTCTGACTACCATCTCTTTAATTTAGCTACTAGATCAAACAATCATGTTGAATGTAGAACAGTAGTTTTAAGAGATGTCGATAAAAATAAGAAAATAATTATTTTTCATACAAACAACCTATCAAATAAAATAAATGAAATAAAAAAAAATAAAAAAGTTACTGCCCTTTTTTATAACAAAGAAGAAAAAGTACAATTAAGAATAAAAGGTGATGCAAATATTTATAATAATGATAAAAAATGTCATAACAGATGGAATTTGATGAGCACACAATCTAAAGAATGTTATTTTCAGAATATTAAACCAGGCACAAGAATACATGCGCCTGCTGATGTTCATGTAGATAGACGTGAAGAACTTAGTCCAGATTTTTCTGTGATTTCTATTGAAATATTCTCCATCGATTGGCTTTTACTATCTTCTAAAGGTCATAAGAGACTCAAGTTTGAGAAAGAGAATAATTTCAAAGGTTATTGGATAGCTCCATAGTATGCCGATGGCCGGACTCGAACCGGCACGACTTACGCCACTGCCCCCTCAAGACAGCGTGTCTACCAGTTCCACCACATCGGCTAAACTAAGGAAGGTTATTTGTCTCATCTATACCCGAATCTTTTTTTTGTGTCTGTGCGGCCTTATCAATTAAACTGTCATTGCTAGGAGATATATTTGAAGCAAAGTACGCTAGTGATAAGCTTGTTAAGAAAAAAGATAATGCAATCACCGTTGTTAATTTTGTTAAAAAAGTTGCATTACCTCTAGCTCCAAATAATGTAGATGAAGCACCGCTTCCAAAGGCTGCACCAGCATCAGCACCTTTCCCATGTTGCACAAGAATAAGTACAACCAGCACAACTGCTAAAATGACATGAATGCTTAATATTAATGTTTGCATGATGTATTTATCTCAAATTGCAGAGCAAATATCAATAAATTTTTTAGAATTTAAAGATGCTCCACCCACAAGCACTCCATTTACAACGTTTAATGAGAGAATTTGTGTGATATTTTGTTCGTTAACACTTCCTCCATACAATATTTTTATATTATGTTTGCCTAGAATCTTAGTCAGAGTATCTTGTATGTATTTATGAGTATTTACTATTTGACTAATATCTGCAGATTTACCAGTACCAATCGCCCAAACAGGTTCATATGCAATAATCAGTTTATTTTTCTTAATGCGTAATATTTTCAACGAATCCTTCAGAGCTTGATTTAACTGTCTATAAATTACTCTTTTAGTTTTTTTTGCATTAAACTCCTTAAGCGTTTCGCCAACACATAGTATTGCATGAAGATTATTTTTCAGACTTATCTGAATTTTTTGAGCTATATGTGCATCTTTTTCATGAAATACATGTCTTCTTTCTGAATGTCCTATAAGAGCATACTTACATCCAAAATCTCTAGACATTTCTACAGATATCTCTCCTGTAAAAGGGCCTTCATTAAATGGAGAGATGTTTTGTAAACCTAATTTAATGTTAGCACACTTCACTCCGCCTGATTTAATAATCTGATTGATGTTAGAAACATAAATTGATGGTGGAAGAATTAAAACTTCATTAGATATATTCCTAGATCTAAATAGTTTTAAGAAGTCTTTAGTAAGCATAGTAAGTTTTTTCAAATTACCATTTTGCTTCCAATTAGCTGCTATTAAATATTTTCTATTTGTCATGTATAGTATCCTTATTAATATTATCATAAAAATAGTTAATTAAGTTCTTAATCTCATTTATATCTTCATGCTCTACTAATAATCTAATAATATTCTCTGTCCCAGACGGCCGTATTAAAATTCTTCCATGTACACCAATCTTTTCTTTAATTTTTTGTATTGCTAATATATTTTTAGAATCACTCATGAACTTTTGTTTATCGGGAACAGATATGTTTGCTAATGTAGCTGGTACCAAAGTTATTTCTCTTTCATATTTAGAAAAAGTATCAGCATTTTCCAACATTACCTCTATAAAATTTATCATGGTCATTAAACCATCACCAACATATCTATTAATATTGTCTTTAATAATTATATGCCCTGAGGACTCTCCTCCTAGCAAGGAATTAGATTTTTTCATTTCATCTAATACATTCTTATCTCCAACATCAGTCTCTATAAACCTAATATCTTTGTCTTTATAAAGTTTTTGGATTCCATAATTTGTCATTACTGTCCCAACAATTGGTCCGCTATAACCATATTTATCTCTATAGTATTGTGACAACAGATATAAAACTTTATCTCCATCTATTACATTGCCTTTTTCATCTACAAAAATTACCCTATCTGCATCTCCATCAAGCGCAACACCTAGGTCAATTTTAAGAATCGATTCTTTTTCTTTTTTAGTAGACTTTGCTTGTATACTGTTAAATGAAGAAATAAAATCTTTTAAAGCAGTTAAATTGGTAGCGCCACAATTTAAATTAATATTTGATCCATTTGGTTCATTAAAAATTGGAATTAGATTTATCTGACTATTTTTGAAAATTTTATCTACTAGGTGCGATGCTGCGCCATTAGCACAATCAACCAGAATATTTAATTTTCTAGTATTTTTACTTAAGGCCCTAGATAATAAATATTTATCAATATATGAAATATAAATATTTTGAAAATCAGTTAGGTTATGTTCTATTTTTTTTCCATTTAGATTGGTATTTAAAATGGTCTTATGGTCATCAAAATATCTTTCTATTAACTGCTCCATATTATGGTCAATTTTTTGACCTTTATTGTCAAAAAACTTTAGACCATTATGAAAATAAGGATTATGAGATGCTGTAATCTGTATTCCCGCGGTTTTAGAACTATTATTTAGATAAATACAACTGCTTAATGCAGGGGTAGGCAATAGCCCTACAGATATAACATCGGATCCTTGTTGTGATATCCCAGTATTTAAAGAATTCAAGATATCAGTAGATGATTCTCTCCCATCATTACCAATAAATATTCTGCCATAATTGTTACCAAACATAGATTTAGCAAAACAATATCCAATTTTTATAAGATCTTTGTCTATCATAGGAAAATTATTATATTCTGACCTGATTCCATCTGTGCCAAAAAGTTTCATCATATTGCTCCTATAATAGACTGAGTTAAATCTGCAGCAATTTTTGTTTCTCTAACATCATGTGTTCTGATGATTTTAGCTTTATTTATAATAGAAATTACAGCTGCAGCTAAAGATCCATATAATCTATCATTGACGTCCTTATTAAGTAAGTTGCCTATCATGCTTTTTCTAGATATGCCAACCAAAATATTTTGATTAATATTCAATAATCTGTCGAGATTATTTAATAAACTATAATTATGATCCAGTGTTTTACCAAAACCAAATCCTGGGTCAATAATGATTTTTTCTCTACTGATGCCATTAGAAATACAAAAATTCATTTTATCATCTAGATATTGTGTAACATCATCATTTACATCATTATATGTGGGATTAATTTGCATTTCTTCAGGATTCTTCTGCATATGCATAATACATATATACATATCATTGTCTTTAATAATATTTATTAATCCAGGATTAGATAATGAAGATATATCGTTAACCATATTAATATTATATGGGATAAGCACTTCCAAAAGTTCAGGTTTCATAGTATCTACAGAAATTGGAATATCAAAATTCTCTCTTACTTTACTTACAACTGGGGCAACTCTATCAATTTCTTGCTGAATACTTATTCTTTTAGACCCAGGTCTTGACGACTCGCCACCTATATCTATAATATCTGCACCTTGTTCTATCATTAATTCTACTGATTTTAATGCATCATCAACAGATTTATATTTGCCTCCGTCATAAAAAGAATCAGGAGTAAAGTTTACTATACCCATTATATATAAATCCTTTTTAGTGAGATTAAATGTCATTTAAGTAACCTTTTGCCATGATTAGATGTATTTTTTTTTAAATTGTATTGCCCTACTTTTTTCATAAATTGATTCTGATAATCCTTAAACTCTGGTCCAGATATTATAAATTCTTGATAGAAAACTCTAGGCGGCGGTGTACACATAAGTATTACACCCTGGGTTATATTAGTTGTATAAGCTTTATCATGAGCAAGAGCATAAGCGGCAACTTGTAGAAAGTAGTCATTAATCCACTCTCTTTTTTTTGGTTTATTAGATTGTTTGAAATCTAGTATAGTCTGTTTTCCATTATAGACTCCACAAGCATCTGCTGTACCAGCAAATAAATTAGGATAGGCTAATGTAGCTTCAGCGCCCCATAGTACATCTAGATTAACCAGACCTTCGTTTATAATTTTTTTAGCCATAACTGTTGCTTCACTATTATCGAAAATATCTAACTTAGTTTGACCAATGAGATAGTCTTCTATATATTTATGCATTAGTGTGCCACGAGTCGAAGATGTTTTGATAATTTTTTCTGCTTCAAAATCACCAACCCTTTGTCTCCATTGTAATAAAGATTTTTTTTTATCTTCAGATTCAGTAGCTTTTAAAATTTCTGTTACAGATGGTAATTTTTCATTATTGATTTCATAGTATCTCGATCCATTAATAGTTGTTCTATTACTAGTCGGGTACTTATAGATCTTTTTCCAATTCATATAATAAGATATTTTATCTTATTGCATGAAATAGCAATAGAATTTATTTAATAGTTTTGAATTAAGATACAGGGTTAGTAGCTGGATTCTCTTTTGTTGATTCAGATACACCGCCACTTGTGTCTGAAGGATCATCATCAGACCAGCTTTCTGGGGCAGAAGGAACTTTGCCCTCCATAATTTCATCAATTTGGTTGGTATCGATGGTTTCATACTTCATAAGTGCATCAGCCATTAAATGCATCTTATCCATATTATCTTTGATAAGTTTAGTTGCACGGGCATATTGTTTATCAATGATTTTTCTGATTTCTGAATCAATAGTATGAGCTGTTTCATCAGAAACCGTTTTTTGTTGTGAAACAGATTTGCCTAAGAAAACTTCATTTTCTTCTTCTGCATAAGCAAGCGGGCCCATTTTGTTTGATAAACCCCATTTAGTTACCATGCTTCTTGCTAGCGCAGTTGCTCTCTCAATATCATTTGATGCACCTGTTGTTACAGCATCTTCTCCGAAAATTTCTTCTTCAGCAACTCTACCTCCAAATAAAGCTGCAATCATACTATTAATTCTTTGTTTGCTGTTGCTGTATCTATCTTCTTCTGGTAAGAACATGGTAACACCTAGAGCACGTCCTCTCGGTATAATGCTAACTTTGTAAACAGGATCATGATCAGGAACGAGTCTGCCGACTATTGCATGTCCAGCCTCATGATAAGCTGTTAATTTACGTTCATCATCATTCATCACCATGGATTTCCTTTCTCCACCCATTAGAATTTTATCTTTAGCTTTTTCAAAATCTTCCATCTCTACAATTTTTTTGCTTGCTCTTGCAGCAAATAGTGCAGCTTCATTGACTAGGTTTGCTAAGTCTGCTCCAGAAAAGCCTGGTGTCCCTCTTGCTAAAACTTTTGGTTTAACATCATTTGAGATAGGAGTTTTTTTCATATGTACTTTTAAGATCTGTTCTCTTCCACGGATATCAGGTAATGGGACTGTTACTTGTCTGTCAAATCTACCTGGTCTTAATAATGCAGGGTCCAATACATCTGGTCTGTTGGTTGCTGCTATTACGATGACACCCTCATTGCCTTCAAAGCCATCCATTTCAACAAGTAGTTGATTTAATGTTTGTTCTCGTTCATCATGCCCACCGCCGACTCCAGCTCCTCTATGTCGGCCTACGGCATCAATTTCATCAATAAATATAATACATGGCGCGTGTTTTTTAGCTTGTTCAAACATGTCACGAACTCTTGATGCTCCTACACCAACAAACATTTCAACAAAATCAGAACCAGATATAGTAAAAAATGGAACCTTTGCTTCTCCAGCTATGGCTCTAGCTAGAAGAGTTTTACCAGTACCAGGAGAGCCTACCATAAGAACGCCTCTAGGGATTTGACCGCCCAGATTCTGGAATTTGCCGGGATCTCTAAGAAAATCAACTAGTTCTTTGACTTCTTCTTTAGCTTCTTCAACCCCAGCTACATCTTTAAAAGTTACTTTGACCTGATCTTCTGTCTGAAGTTTTGCTTTGCTCTTGCCAAATGACATAGCTCCACGGCCACCACCGCCACCGCCTTGCATTTGCCTCATAAAAAATATCCATACTCCAATTAGAAGCAGGAATGGAAACCAGTGAATAAAAATCTGGGCAAGGAATGATTGTTTTTCTGGAGCTTTACCTGCAATTTTTACTTTACTGTTAAGTAGTTCTCCAACTAGCGCAGAGTTATCAGTTTCAGGACTGAAAGTAATAAACGATTGGCCAGATTTTAATGTGCCTGAAATTTCACGTCCAGATATGACTACCTGCTCGACCTGTCCTGTTTGCACTTGTTGCATGAACTCAGAATAATTGTATTCGTCTGTAGCTTTATTTCTTCCGCTCATACCACTGAAAAGTGACATCAACACAACGGCAATTACTGTCCATATAACCAAATTTTTTATTAAATCACTCATAAACTTTCACTTATCTTAGAATCATTCTATTCTAACTAGAAGAATTGTCAATTATTACTATCTTCTATCATATCAAGGTTTGAAATCAATACAAACCAAGTATACCTCTTTACTGTTTTTTTTAGATGATTCAGGCTTAAAAACATCAATTTTTCTAAAGTAATTGCCCAAATTCTTATGCGTTTTTTCAAAACTACTTCCTAAAAAATACTTCATTATCATAAGACCATTCACCTCTAGGTTCACTTCACAGAAAGATAATATGCTTTTTGCGATAATCGAAAAGTTACTCTGATCTATGTCACTTATACCGGTAATATTAGGGGCAATATCTGATAAAACAAGATTTAATTTCTTATTTTTCATGTAACCCTCTAAATTGTTACAATCAAGAATATCTTTTTTTAATATAGTTGTGCCTTCTATATCTTCAACATCTAGAATATCAATGCCTATAATCAGAGTTATATTTTTATATTCACTCAAAACCTGTAACCATGAGCCTGGTGCACATCCAAGATCTGCAACCCGAGTAGATTTCTTAAGGAAATTATACTTTTCATTAAGCGCAATTAGTTTATAAGCTGCTCTTGAAAGATAATTTTCTTTAATGGATTTCTTTACAAAATGATCATTTCGATGACTTTTAATCCATTTAGTTGATTTTGAAGATTTTGTCATGACTTAATTATAACATTGAATATATATATTTAGGTTGATATGATTATGTATGGCTCAAATCACACTTCAAGGTAATGTAGTAAATACTAATGGAGATATACCAAATAATGGGACGTCTGCTCCTGATTTTGTATTGGTTGATTCTGAGTTGAATGATATCAATCTATCTAATTATTCTGGCAAAAACAAAGTACTTACTATAATTCCAAGCCTGGATACTCCTGTATGTCAAAAATCAACGAAGATTTTTAATGAAAAGGTCGCGTCTATACCTGACACAGTTCTATTAGCTGTGTCCGCTGACTTACCGTTTGCCATGAAAAGATTTTGTGTACAAGAGAGCTTAAATAGTGTCAAACCTCTTTCAATGATGAGATCAAGAAATTTTGCAAAAGATTATGGTGTATTATTGACTGATGGGCCTTTGTCTGGCATAACCGCGAGAGCAGTTATAGTTATTGACAAGAAAGATAAAATTATTTATTCAGAGCTTGTACAAGAAATTGCAAATGAGCCAAATTACGAGAATGTAATTAAGTCTTTAATATAAATTAAATGACTTTCACAAAAAAAGTTTTATATTCAATGTTAGCGGGAATCTTATTTGGATTTCTGATTAATCATTTTTTTTTACCTAGCGCAATTTCTGAATCTTTCCTTATAAATCAAGTCTTATATACGATTTCCAGTATTTTTTTAATATTACTAAAGATGATTGTATTGCCGTTAATATTCGTCTCTGTGATATCAGGAATTATATCTTTAAATGATGTATCTACTATTGGTAGACTCGGATTAAAAACGTTTTTACTCTATATAATCAGTACTATAATAGCAATTTCAATAGCACTTTTCGTATCTAGTTTAGTGGAATATAATGTATCTGAAATTAAAATGCCCTTAGAGATTGAAAGTGATATTTCCGCAAAAAAAAATTCTAATTTTATATTAAATTTTTTTCCTAGTAATTTTTTTGCAGCTTTAGTTGATGGCAATGTAATTCAGGTTTTAGTATTTGCTATATTTTTAGGTATATCTGCATCATATGTAAAAAAGGATATACCTATATTTATTAATATGATTGAAAATTTGAACAAAATTTTTAATAAAATGGTGATGATTATAATAAGTCTTACACCTATAGCAGTCTTTGCTCTTCTTGCTAAAACCTTTGCTGTTCAAGGATTATCTCTACTTATGCCATTAATACAATATTTTCTAATTGTTACTATTGTTTTAATTATTCATTTTATTATTACTTATAGTGCGCTATTGAAAGTATTTACAAATTTAAGCATAAAAAATTTTTACCATAAGATTAAATCGCTTTTAATTTTTACATTTAGTACTTCAAGTAGTAATGCATCTATACCTTATACACTTGAAACAGTAACAAATAAATATGGTGTTGATAAATCTTATGCGTCATTCTCCATACCATTAGGTGCTACAATTAATATGGATGGTACAGCAATTATGCAGGGCTGTGCAGCTTTTTTTCTTGCCTCATACTATGGTCTTGATCTTGCAATATCTGACATGGTTATCATAATTTTTACTGCAACAATAGCATCAATAGGGACCGCAGGTATTCCTAGTGCCGGTATAATTATGTTATCTTTAATTCTTACAGAAATAGGAATTCCATTAGAAGGCATTACACTTTTGTTAGGGGTAGATCGGTTATTAGACATGATGAGAACGAGCGTCAACGTTACTGGAGATACATGTATAACCTGCGTAGTTGCTAACAGCGAAAATCTTATCAACAAAGAAAGGTATGCTGAAATTGACTAATCTAGGTTTTGATGAAGAGATTCTATATCTATAGCATCAAAATTATCAATAAATAAAATCGCCTTACAAAATGCTTTAGCTCCAGAAATTGTTGTAGTCAAACATACATTATTAATTGTAGCTTCTTTGCGAATAGAAAATGAATCTTTTATTGATTTTGCTCCTTCAGTGGTATTTATTATTAAATGTACTTCTTTGTTTTTAATCATATCCACAATATGTGGTTGTCCTTCTTTAACTTTATTAACTCTATTACATTCAATATTTTCTCTATTTAAATAAGATTGTGTACCCCCTGTTGCATAAAGTTTAAACCCAATATTTTTCAATTCCCTAGCTATATCACATATGGCAGGCTTATCTTTGTCTCTGACACTTAAGAAAACATTTCCAGTTTTAGGCAAGATTACACCAGCAGCTCTTTGTGCCTTAAAGTATGCTTCTCCAAAACTTTTGCCTATACCCATAACCTCGCCAGTTGATTTCATCTCTGGGCCAAGTAAGACATCTACTTCTGGGAACTTTGAAAATGGAAGCACAGCTTCTTTTACTGAATAATAATTTGCCGTAACCTCTTTTTTGATATTTAATTCTTCTAAAGTTTTTCCTGCCATTACTAGTGCGCCGATTTTAGCAAGCTGTATACCTATAGCTTTTGAAACAAAAGGCGCGGTCCTCGATGCCCTCGGATTTACCTCAAGGAGATATATTTCATTATCCTTGATAGCAAATTGTGTGTTCATCAAACCTATTACATTCAACTCTAAGGCTAATTGTGTTACTTGATGTCTTAATTTTTCTAAAATTTCTTCTGTTAGGGTGAATGGAGGTATAGAACATCCTGAGTCGCCCGAATGTATACCAGCTTCTTCAATATGTTCCATGATTGCACCTATAAATACATTTTTACCATCACTTATGACATCTATATCAACCTCTATCGCATCATTCAAAAATTTATCTAAAAGAACGGGGGAGTCATTGGATACCAAAACTGCCTCATCCATGTATCTTTTCAAATCTTCATTACTTGTTACTATTTCCATCGCTCTTCCACCTAACACATACGATGGTCTTACAACTAATGGATAACCAATATCACTTGCTGCATTTATAGCTTCGGCGGTATTACTAGCAGTAGCATTTTTTGGTTGAAGTAGCTTAAGTTTTTCGATTAATGTTTTAAATTTTTCCCTATCCTCTGCTGTATCTATTGCTTGTGGGGAAGTACCAATAATGTTGACATTATGCGATTCAAGTTTGTTTGCTAATTTGAGCGGTGTCTGGCCACCATACTGAACGATTAAGCCATATGGTTTTTCCACTTCTACAATTGACATCACATCTTCAAAGGTGAGAGGTTCGAAATAAAGTCTATCGGAAATATCAAAATCTGTAGATACAGTCTCAGGATTACAATTTACCATGATTGTCTCAAAACCCTGATCTCTAAGAGCGAGAGAGGCATGTACACAACAATAGTCAAATTCTATGCCTTGTCCTATTCTGTTAGGGCCTCCACCTAGAATCATGATTTTTTTATTTTGTGTTGGATTAGACTCGCATTCTTCATCATAAGTGGAGTACATATAAGCTGTGGTGGCTTCAAATTCTGCTGCACATGCATCAACCCTCTTGTAAACCGGTATAATTCTGTTTTCTATCCTGAATTTTCTAAGATCTTCTTCTTTGATATTTAAGTATTTAGCTATAAAAGAATCGGAAAAGCCTTTTATTTTGAGCCTTGTAAGATGTTTATTATCAAGTTTTTTAAAATCTGTTTTTTTAATTAAGTTTTCCTCATCGATTAAATCATTTATTTTAATTAAAAACCATTTATCAATTCTTGTTAGATTATATATTTTGTCTAATGATAATCCTGCTCTAAACGCTTCTGCTACAAATAATATTCTTTGAGGTGTTGCATTACTCAACCCTCTTTCTATTAAGTCATGATTTTTTTTGTGGGATAAATCCAGTTCATTAAGACCATCGACACCTATTTCTAGACTTCGCAAAGCTTTTTGGAAAGACTCTTGAAAAGTTCTTCCTATAGACATTACTTCTCCGACAGATTTCATTTGAGTAGTTAATTTATCATCAGCCTCTTTAAATTTCTCAAATGCAAATCTTGGTATTTTTGTAACAACATAATCTATACTAGGTTCAAAAGAAGCTGGTATGACATTTCCAGTAATTTCATTGCTTAATTCATCCAATGTGTAACCTATAGCAAGCTTTGCAGCTACTTTTGCAATTGGGAAACCAGTTGCCTTAGATGCCAAAGCTGATGAACGAGATACTCGAGGATTCATTTCAATTACCAATATGCGTCCATCAATAGGCGAAATGGCAAATTGAACATTAGAGCCACCTGTGTCCACACCGATTTTTCTTAAAACCATTATTGAAGCATTTCTAAGTTCTTGATATTCCTTATCTGTCAAAGTTTGCGCAGGTGCGACAGTAATTGAGTCACCTGTATGAATTCCCATTGGGTCAATGTTTTCAATTGAACAGATAATGATACAGTTATCATTGCTATCTCGAACTACTTCCATCTCGAATTCTTTCCATCCTATAACAGATTCTTCGATTAATACTTCGTTTGTAGGAGATAGATCTAAGCCTCTGTTAACAATAGTCTCAAAATCTTGTATGTTATACGCAATACCTCCGCCACTACCACCAAGAGTAAAAGATGGTCTAATTAGAATTGGAAAGCCAATTCTTTTTTGGTGTTGAAGTGCTTCTTCATAATTATGAGCAATATATGCAAGAGGAGTCTCTAAACCTATTTCATTCATTGCATCCTTGAAGAGTTCTCTATCCTCGGCCATATCAATTGAATCTACACTGGCACCAATAATCTTTACATTATATTTTTCAAGTATTTTATGTCTGTTTAAATCAAGGGTAGTGTTCAGAGCAGTTTGACCACCCATTGTAGGGAGAATTGCATCTGGTTTTTCTTTTTTAATAATCTTCTCAATATTTCTCCAATGTATTGGCTCTATATATACTTTATCAGCCATATCAGGATCAGTCATAATAGTTGCAGGATTGGAGTTAATCAATATAACTCTTATGCCCTCTTCTTTTAGAGCTTTGCATGCTTGAACACCAGAATAATCAAATTCACATGCTTGACCTATAACGATTGGGCCAGCTCCAATTATCATTACACTTTTTATATTTTTATTTTTTGGCATTCTTTTTCTCTGTCATTAACATTAAAAATTCTTTAAATATTAAACGTATGTCTTGAGGGCCGGGGCTTGCCTCTGGATGACCCTGAAAACCAAGCGAATATTTATTTTTAATTAAAAAACCTTGAAGAGATCCATCAAATAATGATATGTGTGTCTTCTTGATACTAGATGGCAATGAAGTATCGTCCACCATAAATCCATGGTTCTGGCTAGTTATAAAAACTTTTTTATTTATTAAGTTCATTACTGGATGGTTAGCACCATGATGCCCAAATTTCATTTTGACTGTTTTTGCGCCTGATGCTAAAGCGAGAAGTTGAAAGCCTAAGCATATGCCAAACATAGGTATTTCATTTTCAAGAAGGTATTGAATATTTTTTATAGCATATTTACATGCTTTAGGGTCACCAGGACCATTAGATAAGAAAACACCATCTGGTTTCATCTTCATTACTTTATCAACAGAATAATCAGCAGGTACCACAGTTAAACTACAACCAAGATCATTTAATATCCTTAGAATGTTTTTTTTAATGCCAAAATCATAGGCTACTACATTGAATTCTTTTTTTTGTAATTGTTCAGATTCATTATTATAAATATTTATCATTCCCTCATTCCACATATATGGTTCTGATGAGGTAACTTTAATAGCTAAATCTTTATTGTCTAGGCCATGAAATTCTTTTAATTTAGTTTCTGCTTTTTTTGTATCTGTGGAGTCTGTAATTATACAAGCATTCTGAGATCCAGTTTTCCTTAAGACTTTAGTTAATCTTCTTGTATCTATACCGGCAATAGCTAATTTATTTGATTCTTTCAAATAATTAGTTAGAGAATTTTTTTCACGCCAATTATGAGAAGCAATATCCTGGTCTTTTATGATAATTCCAGATGCATAAATTTTATTTGACTCATAATCTTCAACATTAATTCCAGTATTCCCAATGTGTGGATTTGTAAAACAGATAATCTGGCTATCATACGATGGGTCGGTAATTATCTCTTGATAGCCTGTCATAGAGGTGTTGAAAACAACTTCACCAACTGCAAACCCTTTAATACCAATTGAGTATCCATGGAACTTAGTCCCATCTGCCAACATTAATATTGCTTCAGGATTACTCAAATTTTATATTTTTAATAAAAAAAAAGATGGCTCAGTTGAGTCATCTTTGATTGTTTTTTTTTAGTTTCATCTAAAACTAGATTGTACGATAGACTAGGCTTCCTGTCTAATGTTTAATACATATTTATATAGTTCTTTTTTACTTATTCCACTAAATAGCCTTATTATCTGCACAACTTCGCTCACAGAATATTTTTTAAGTAATTCATGAATTTGCTTATCAAAATTACTCAATTCAACTAATTCTGATTTATTTGGAGCAATAATCATAGTAATTTCACCTGCTAAAGGTTTTTTGCTTATTTGAGAAAAAATATCTTTGATATTTCCATGAATAACTTCTTCATGGATCTTAGTTAGTTCTCTCATAATGGATATTTTTAAATTGTCACCAAAAAGTAGCATGAGTTCACTAAGTAAACCATTAATCCTGTGTTTACTCTCAAAAATTACTAGTGGCACATCATATTTTTGTAAATATTGTAATTGCTTCTTTCTTTCAGATAGTTTTTTAGGTAAAAACCCCAAAAATAAAAATTTATTGATTGGTATTTGTGATATTGATAAAGCTGTTGTAAGTGAGCTAGGCCCAGGGATTGGCACCACTGAAAATAATTGCGCCCTCCTTATAATCTCAAAACCTGGGTCAGATATAGCTGGTGTTCCCGCATCTGATAATAGTGATATTATCAAGCCGCTCTCTAAGTCCTTTTGGATTTTAGATATTTTCCTTTTTTCATTATCCTTATTGAAGGTAATAAGTTTTTTACTAATCTGATAATGTTTTAAAAGTTTTGATGTTCTAACAGAACTTTCTGCAAGAATATAATCACTATTTTTTAGTACTTCTAAGGCTCTGAGGGTAATATCGTCTAGATTGCCTATGGGAGTTGAGACTATGTATAAGATGCCAGTCATTGTTATATATTTATTATGTTTATTCTTGCTAGGTTATAATGTAGTATAATCAATGTCCAACATTTAAGTTATGAAAAATATTGATATTATTAAGAATAATTTTACGGAAAATCAGAAAGTAACCATTGCTTCTGAAACTACATTACTCAATGCATTAAATGATGCAACATCAATTCTTATTAAAATGTTATCGAATAATGGGAAATTACTTGCATGTGGTAATGGTGGCTCCTCTGGGGATGCACAACATATTTCCTCAGAATTTATTAATAGATTTGAATTAGAGAGAGAAGAGTTGGCGGCAGTATCTCTCAATTCAGATACAGCGACATTAACATCCATAGCTAATGATTATGGTTATGAATATATATTTTCCAAACAAATAAAAGCTATTGGCATGGACACAGATGTTTTAATTGCCTTTACTACAAGCGGAAATTCAAAAAATATAATCGAAGCAATTAAAGCTGCTCATGCTAAAAACATGACTGTTATCTTAATGACTGGATGTGATGGTGGAGGTGCTAAAAAGTTATTAAGTGATAAAGATTTACCAGTCATAGTCCCATCCAATAGGACGAGTAGGATTCAAGAAGTACATCTAATATCAATTCACTCCATTTGTGAATGTATTGATAAATACCTGACTAAGTAATTACATATCTTTTTCAGTTTCTGTTAGACTTGCCTGGAATGATTCTTTGTTAAATATTCTGTCAGAATAATCATCAATAACTTTCTTATTTTCACTAATATCAATTCCTAATGCTTTGATTCTCCATAATAATGGTGCAAGGCTACAATCGACTAAACCAAAATCATCACTCATGAAAAATCCATCAGTTATCAAAGGAATGATTTCTAAAAAATATGCGCTTATGTTAGCAATAAACTGGTCATCTAATTTACCATTTTTATATGCTTTTTCAAATTCCGGGTACCATTGATGCTCAATAGTATCCAGTGCTAATCTAAATTTTGCTCTTTGTACTGGATCTACTGGTAATAGTGGTGGGTGCGGGAACCTCTCGTCTAGGTATTCTATGATTACCCTTGAGTTTTGCAAGACAAGCTCTCGGTCAACCAATGTTGGAAAATCATCATAAGGACTAATAAATTTGATTTCTTCAGAAATATTGTTTAAATCAATTTCATGCAACTCTGCGGAAATTTCTTTTTCTTTAATTACTAGCCTTGTTCGATGACTATGTAAACAATCAGGTAAAGAAAACAATAATATGGCTGATCTTCTATTTGCTAAAGAGGTCATTTTTTACTTTACATCCTTCCAATATTCATTTTTAAGCAAATATGCAACAAATGAAAATAATGATAGAAAGATTATAACCCAAAAACCAATTCTATATCTGTCTAATTGAGCAGGTTCTGATACATAGACTAAAAAATTTACCAAATCTACAATTGTAGAATCATATTCTTCAGCAGACATTGACCCTTTATAAGCATATATGATTTGACCTTTATCAGAAAGTCTAGCTTTTTTTAAACCCTCCATCCATGACAGCACATGCGGCATACCAACGTTTGGGTATAATGTATTATTCACACCAAGTGGTCTACTATCATCTTCATAAAAAGAAGTAAGAAATGTGTAAAGCCATTCAGAACCCCTTGATCTTGCAATTAATGTTAAATCTGGTGGCACCACTCCAAACGCCTCAATAGCTGCGTCTGTATTAACAGAATTTAGAATGAGCGAACCAATTTTTGTTTGCTCTCCATCTTTATTAGTAGTAAAAATTAAATTTTTTTCTATTTCTTCTTTAGTTAGAGATAAATGGTCTATAAATTTTACGTATCTTTGGTATTTAAGTGTGTGACACCCTAAGCAATTATTAACATAAATCTTCGCCCCTCTTTGTAGTGACGCTTTATTATTTAAGTCAATTAGTACAGGTTTGAGCTGGATATTGTTTGATGCTGCTTGAGCAAAATTAAATGCAACTAATATGGATACGAAAGTAAGTAATCTAATCATGCATTGTAACTCTGTCGGGCACTTCTTTTGTTTTTTCGTTCACACTAGTAAAATAAAGAGCAACAAAAAATCCAAAATAAATTAATGTAAAAAATCGGCCCATCCATGTCATTATAGGTGTTGCAGCACTCATGCCAATATACCCTAATGAGATAAAACTTATTACAAAAAGAGATAATAAAACTTTGTAAGTTTTAGAACGATATCTTATGGACTTTGTTGAACATCTATCAATCCATGGTAATAGAAATAATACAAATATTGCTAAACCCATGGCTAAGACTCCGCCTAATTTATCTGGTATGGCCCTAAGGATTGCATAGAATGGTGTAAAGTACCAAACTGGAACAATATGTTCAGGAGTTTTCAATGGATCTGCAGGAACAAAATTATCTTTTTCAAGAAAGAATCCACCCAACTCTGGCATGAAAAAAACTATAAATGTAAACACTAATAAGAATACAGAAAGACCAAATATGTCTTTAACAGTATAATATGGATGAAATGGAATGCCATCTTTAGGAATACCATCTTCATTTTTATTTTGTTTGATTTCAATACCATCAGGATTATTAGATCCTGTTGTATGTAAAGCTGCAAGATGCAAATAAATTAATGCAAATAGTAATAATGGTAGAGCGATAACATGGAATGCAAAGAATCTGTTTAAAGTTGCGTCCGAAATAACATAATCACCTCTTATCCATAAAGCTAAGGACTCTCCGAAGTAAGGTATTGCTCCAAATAGAGAGATGATGACTTGAGCACCCCAGTAAGACATTTGTCCCCATGGCAATAGATAACCCATAAATGCTTCAGCCATTAAAAGGACGAATATTAACATACCAAATAACCATAGTAATTCTCTAGGGTTTTTATACGATCCGTAGAGCATGGCACGAAACATATGTAAGTAAATAACTATGAAAAAAAAGGATGCACCTGTTGAATGAAGATATCTAATAAGCCATCCCCACTCCACATCTCTCATTATATATTCCACAGATGCAAATGCCTGAGCAGCATCAGGTTTATAATTAATTGTCAAAAATATACCAGTCACTATTTGCAATATAAAAATGAAAATTGCTAATGCACCAAAATAATAGAAAAAATTGAAATTTTTTGGAGCATAATATTGTGACAAATGATTCTTTACAAAATTACTTACAGGTAACCTACGATCAATCCAATTCATAAACTTATTCATTAAATATTATCTCCATCATCGCCAATGATTATTTTAGTATTTGATGCAAAGTGATGCGGTGGCACTTCAAGATTATATGGTGCTGGCATTGCTGCATGGACTCTTCCAGATAAATCAAACTTAGAACCATGACATGGACAAAAAAATCCGCCCTGCCAATCTATTCCGAGCTCTGTGGAATTTGAACTTGGTTTGTATAGAGGTGAGCAACCTAGATGAGTGCAAACACCAACCAGAACTAGAAATTCTGGGTCTATAGACCTAAATTTGTTCTGCGTGTACGCAGGCTGGTGATCCTCTAAAGACTTAGGGTCACTTAATATTTCGTTTTCCTCCAGTGTATTATCAATCATATCCTGCGTTCTCCTAACTACCCAAACAGGCTTACCTCTCCATTCAACCACTTTATATGTTCCTGGTGTCATGGAAGATATATCTATTTCAACTGGTGCACCGGCAGATTTTGCCTTTTCGCTTGGAGACATGGTCGATAAAAATGGTATTAGAGCAAATATACCACCAACACCACCCATAACTTGAGTTATATTTCTTAAAAATTTCCTTCTATTTGATGGTGTTTTTGAATCCGTCATCAGTGTCTCAAATAAGTTCGTTTTCAATCGCGTATATACTAACACAAAATTTAATAAGAGTCTTATAGTAATATATAATATAATCTAAATGAATTATGATTGTTAATGTATGAAAGATATTAAAGCTTACATTGTAGTCGGAGTAATAACTGCAGCGATTATATCCCTAGTAGGACCAAATATATTTGGTAATCGTATAGAAATTATTCAGGCTGAAAATAAACCATTAACACAAGGATACAACAATAGTTATTCTAATGTTTTTAATGAGGTTAACCAGTCTGTGGTGTCAATTTATACTAGGAAATCCACAGCTAGAGATAATATTTATTTTGTTGACCCGAGAGAACGAGTTTTGAAAAAAAGAGATAGGTCGCCAACAGGTCAAGGTTCAGGCGTAATAGTAAGTTCGCAAGGACATATATTAACTAATTTTCATGTAATTGCTGGTTCAAACGAGATTCTTGTTAAAGATTATGAAGGTAACGAGCATAGCACTGCAGTTATAGGTATAGATCCTCTAACAGACTTAGCGGTTCTTAAAATTAATAAAAAAACCAGACCTATTACCTTTGGGAAAATAGAAAATATTAGTATTGGAGATATAGCTCTTGCAATTGGCAACCCTTTAGGAGTTGGCCAGACTATAACTTTAGGAATTATTTCTGCTACAGATAAAGAGATTCAACCAAATGCTTATTCGTATCAGAGATTTGTGCAAACTGATGCGGCAATTAATCCAGGAAATTCAGGTGGTGCATTAGTTAATTCAAATGCTGAACTGATAGGCATCAATACATCAATCATTACATTATCAGGCGGATCGGACGGTATTGGTTTTGCGATACCCATAGATATTGCAGAGTTTGTACTCAGAGAAATTATAGAGAATGGTGAAGTTATTAGAGGGTATGTAGGTATTGCAGCAGAACAAAACTATAAGGGTATTGGTGTTTTAGTAAATGGTATAATGCCAAATAGTCCTGCGGATGAAGGAGGTATAAAAGTTTTTGATATAATCAAAAAAATAAATAATAAAAGTGTCACTGAAATCAAAGAAGTACAAAAAATAATTGGTCGTTTAAAACCAGGTGAAGTTATTACAATGAGTGTTCAAAGAGATGATAGGCTCATAAACGTTAACATCCTAGTTTCAAAAATGAATTATCAGTGATAAATATATTCTGTTATTCTCTATACTTAGCTGCCATAGCGTGACAGTACAAACCTTCAGCTATTGCTATAGATGATGAAATTTTGCTAAGCTCTGCAGCAGTTTTCTTAGAAATTTTAATTAGACTTGAGCGTTTTTGGAAGTCATACACACCTAGAGGTGATGAAAAGCGAGCAGACCCAGATGTTGGTAAAACATGATTTGGTCCTGCGCAATAATCACCAAAAGCCTCAGTGCTATATTCTCCAAGAAATATTGCTCCAGCATTTTGAATAAATTTAGATATTTTCTTGTAATCTTTAGACATAATCTCCAAATGTTCTGGTGCAATTCTATTAACAATACTTATTATTTCATTAAAATTTTTAACTTTAACAAATAAACCCCTATTATTGAGTGACTTCAAAATTATTTTTTTCCTAGGCATTGAAGGAAGTAATTTCTCTATTGCTTCTCTAACTTTGTTTAGTAATTTTGCATTTTTACTTATTAATATAGGTTGCGCTAACTCATCATGTTCAGCTTGAGAAAATAAATCCATAGCAATCCATTCAGGGTTATTAGACTCATCAGCTACAACCACAATTTCTGATGGACCGGCAATATTATCAATACCTACATCTCCATAGACAATTTTTTTTGCCAGAGTGACATATATATTACCTGGACCAACGATTTTATCTACTTGATTAATCTTTTTTGTACCATATGCTAATGCAGCAATCGCATGAGCTCCACCTATTCGTAATATTTTATCGACTCCACATAAATCTGCTGCAACAACTGCCAGAGCATGATTTTCAATTTTATCAATTGGGCTAACCATTATTATATTTTTTACTCCTGCAACTTTAGCGGGAATAGTATTCATAAGTACAGTTGATGGGTAAGATGCTTTCCCAGCTGGAACATATATAGCCACAGAGCTAATAGCTGTTACTTTTTCACCTAGCATAGAGCCATCATTTGTAATTGACCAGCTTCTACTCAATTGTTTTTGCGAAAATGCTTTGATTCTCTTTATAGACTTCCTTAATGCAGCAATCTGTTGTTTCGTAACAAATTTATATGCTTTTTTAATTTGGGCTTGAGATATAAAGCAACTATTAATATTATGGACTTTGTGTCCATCTAGCTCATTAATATATTTCAGTAAAGCTTTATCTCCATTTTTTTTAATGCTGCTCACAATTTTATCAACTTTGTCCTGAGTTGACTTGTTGAAAGCATTATTAGACTTGATATAAGAAGAAAACTGCCTCTCAAAGTTACTCATGTTTGTATTTAGTGATTTTATTTTTATAGTCATAATGATCTAGTTATTTTAAAGCGCTATTTAATAAGTTAATTAACTTAACCGTTTCATCCCAACCAATACATGCATCAGTGATACTTTTTCCATAAACTAATTTAGTTTTATCACTAATATCTTGGCGGCCTTCTACAAGATTACTTTCTAACATTACGCCACATATAGATTTATTGCCTAATTTAATTTGTTTAGCGATATCCTCAATAACTAGTTTCTGTTTAGTATGATCTTTTTGACTATTAGCATGGCTAGCATCGACCATTATATTTTTTGGCAGCGAATTATTATCTAATTCTTTCCCAACTTGATTAACATCACTGGCTTGATAGTTAGCATTTTTACCTCCTCTCAAAATTATGTGACAATCTTTATTACCAGTAGTAGAGAAAATTGCAGATTTTCCCTCTTTTGTAACCGATAGAAAATTATGTGGTTTACTAGCTGCTTTAATCGCATCTATTGCAATCTGTATGCCGCCGTCTGTACCATTCTTGAAACCAACAGGACAAGATAATCCAGATGCTAGTTCTCTATGGCTCTGGCTTTCAGTTGTTCTTGCTCCAATAGCACCCCAACAAATAACATCAGAAATATATTGAGGGCTGATTAAGTCAAGGTATTCATGTCCAGCAGGCATACCCAGATCTGCTAGATTAATTAAAAGTTTTCTAGCAATTCTGATACCTTTGTTTATATTAAAACTATTATCTAAATCAGGATCGTTTATAAGGCCTTTCCAACCAACTACCGTTCTTGGTTTTTCAAAATAAACTCTCATAATAACTAAAATATTTTTCTTGACCTGTTTCTTTATCTGTAATAATTTTTCAGCGTATTCATGTGCAGCATCTATATCATGTATAGAACATGGGCCTACTATCAATAATATTCTATTATCTTCACCATTAAGTATATTAATGATCTCTTCTCTTGTTGACACGACTGTATCAATCGCTTTACTCGTCATAGGAAGATCATTTATCAGATCTATTGGCGATAAAAGCTCTTTCATCGAAGAAATTTTTATATCATCTGTTTTTTTACTTATTGTCATATTATTATATATTTATTTTAGTTAAGAATTTCTCTATTTGATTTCTATTTACTTTATAAGATGCTTTATTGACTATGAGCATAGAACTAATATCTTCAATTAGCTCTAACTGGATTAAGCCATTCTCTTTTAAAGTTCTGCCAGAATCTACTAAATCAACAACAACATCTGCTAGACCTAGGACCGCAGCGAGCTCAATAGAGCCATATAATTTTAATACTGAGCAGGGATATCCAAGTTTTTGAAAAAAGTTTTTAGTGATGGATGGATATTTTGTCGCAACTTTCATGTTGTTTTTTAGTTTTGTTCCTTTAAGACCTGCAACTACTAATTTACAAGATGCAATATTTAACTTTGCTACTCTTATGTGATTAGCTAGGTTTGATTCTAGCAAGGTATCTTTGCCTACTATCCCAAAATCAACTTTTCCTGATTCTATATATATTGGTACATCACTCGCTCTAACAATTATTATATTTAAATTTTTTTGATTTGTATTAAATATAAGTTTTCTCGAGTCATAAGGAGATTCATCACATTGAATTCCAGACTTGCTCAGAAGCTTTAAAGCCTCATCTAAAATTCTACCTTTTGAAATTGCTAATGATAATTTTTTCATAATAATATATGTTACATTGGCATCCTGTGAATATCAGCACCAAGCTGTTGAAGTTTTTCTTCAATGCAATCATATCCTCTATCTATGTGATATATTCTCTCAATTTCCGTCGTACCTTTTGCAACCAAACCAGCTAAGATTAGACTTGCAGAGGCTCTCAAATCAGTAGCCATTACTGACGCACCAACAAGTTCATCTTTACCTGATATTATGGCACAATTTTGCTCAAGTTTAATTTCTGCCCCCATTCTAGACATTTCTTGTATATGCATAAAGCGATTTTCAAAGATATTTTCCTTTATTATGCTTGTTCCACTTGCAATTGTATTTAATGCTGTCAACTGAGCTTGCATATCAGTTGGGAATAAAGGATAAGCTCCAGTTTCAATATTTACTGCTTTTGGTCTTTTGCCTTGCATGTTTAGTGTTATAGAAGAATCAGTTGAATTGATTATTGCCCCAGATTGTCTAAGTTTTTCTATTATGATTGCTACATGATTTGAAATAGTATTCTTTATTGTAATCTCTCCTCCAGTTATGGCGGCTGCTACTAAGAAAGTACCTGTTTCAATTCTATCGGGTAAAGCAGAATATGATACACCTCTCAATGATTTCACACCTTTAACCTCTATGACATCTGTACCATGACCAGTTATTTCTGCTCCCATTTCATTTAAGAAATTTGCTAAATCAACGACTTCCGGCTCACGTGCAGCATTAGTTATAACTGTTTTACCTTCTGCAAGCGTGGAAGCCATCAGTATATTCTCAGTTCCTGTAACAGTTGTCTTAGGAAATGAAATCTCGCAACCAATAAGTCTGCTGCAATTGGCAGATATATAACCATTCTGTATGTCAAATGTCACTCCCATTTTAGATAATGCATCTAAGTGCATTTCAACAGGTCTTGTGCCTATTGCACATCCGCCTGGCAATGATACAACGGCAGAACCAAAACGAGCAAGTAAAGGTCCTAAGACCAGAATTGATGATCTCATGGTTTTCACCAAATCATATGGGGCATGAAAATTTTTTATTGTAGATGGGTCCAGCTCTATATTCATATTATCATCCAAAGTAACACTAACACCCATTTGCCTAAGGAGCCTCACAGTAGTTGTTACATCATGCAGGTGAGGGATATTATTCAATGTCACGCATGTGTCTGTAGCCATAACAGAAGCACATAACATAGGTAATACTGCATTTTTAGCACCTGAAATTGAAACTTCTCCTTTGAGAACTGTTCCACCATTTATGATTAATTTATCCATATTTATCTTTTAAAAGTCATTTTGATTCGATATTCTAAAATCTTATAAAGAATAATGCCATGATTAAATATATTTCATACATTTATTTGAACCACATTTTGAAAAACTCAAAATATGTGATTCTCCTGCTCCTTATAATATTAACTGGGATGCTTTCATATTCACCAAATTTTAAGCTTGATGCGTCAGCAGATTCATTGATTCTGGAAAATGATGAAGATTTAACAAAATACCGAAAAACTATTGAAAATTATAGCACGAAAGATTTCATCGTTATGACATTTACTCCTAAAGAAGGAAGAATATTTGATGAAGATAATCTATATCTAATTGGGCTATTGAAGTCTGAATTACTGAAAATTAGTAACATTGAGTCTGTTATTTCGATCATTGATGTGCCATTAGTTACAAGCTCAAATATTCCTTTAGTAGAAATGATTGATAATGTGCCAACAATTTTATCCAAAAATACCGATAGAGACAAGGCAGAGGATGAAATATTAAATAGCCCTATATATAGAGATATGATAATTAGTGAAGATGGAAAAACATCAGCATTGCAAATTAATATTGCACCTAATGAAGAATTAATTAAAATTCAAAACCAAAGAAGAACTTTGCTTAATAAAAAAGTTGAAGGAAAAATAACACCTAATGAAATTAATAATCTAAAAATTATTAATGAAAAATATAGTATCCATAAAACAAGTAATGACAAAAAAACTAATCTGCTACTAAATAAGATTAGGAATATTCAAAAAGATTTTGAAAATAAATATAACTTAGATATTAAGATTGGCGGAATACCCATGATTGCAAATGATATGATTGTCTTTGTCAAAAATGATTTGATAAATTTTGGAGTTGGAGTATTTATATTTATCATTGCCACACTCATAATAATTTTTAGAAAAGTGCAATGGGTAATTCTACCAATATTAAGTTGTCTTTATGCTGTCTCGATAATGATTGGTCTTCTTGGAATGTTGGACTGGCAAGTAACAGTCATTTCATCCAACTTTATCTCATTGATGTTAATTCTAACGTTATCAATGAATATCCATCTAATCGTCAGATACCGACAACTTAGTGGTTCTTTTGCTACACAATATGAACTTGTTAAAGAGACTGTATCACAAATGGTTTGGCCATGCCTGTATACAGCCTTAACAACTATAGTGGCATTTGCATCATTAGTTTTTAGTGATATAAAACCTGTAATCGATTTTGGATATATGATGACTATTGGTCTGATAGTTACATTCTTAACCTCTTTTTTATTGCTACCAACCATATTATCTTTAATGGATAAAGAATCTATAAATATGAAAAATGAACCTAAATTTATGTTAACTGAATATTTAGCTAAGATTACCATTAACAAGGGTAATACTGTCTTATCATTAACAGGTATAGTATTGATTTTGACTATCTTTGGAATTTTTCAATTAAGGGTAGAAAATAGCTTTATTAATTATTTCAAATCAGATACTGAAATCTACCAAGGTATGAAACAAATTGATGACAAATTAGGCGGCACAACGCCATTAGATATAATCTTAAAATTTGAGGAACCTATAACAATAATTGAAGATGATACAGACGAGTTTGGGGGTAATCTACTTGATGATGATCAAGAGTCAGACTTAAGCTCTCAATGGTTCACAAGAGACAAAATTAATAAAATCAAAAGGGTTCATGATTATTTAGACTCACTTCCAGAAATTGGCAAAGTTCTGTCACTGGCTTCTACGCTTAGGGTTGCAGAACAACTCAATGATGGTAAAGAGTTGGATAGCCTGGAGATGGCTCTTTTGTATAAAAAAGTCCCAAATGATGTAAAGAGTATAGCTGTAGACCCATTTATTTCTATAGAAAAAAATCAGGCAAGAATCAGTGTTAGAGTTTTAGATTCACTTGAGGATCTTCGAAGAAATGAACTAATTAGTAAAATTAATAATGATATTGAAAACAAACTTGATTTTAAAAAGGACTCATTCTACTTAACAGGAATACTAATTTTATATAATAATATGCTTCAAAGTCTGTTTGACTCACAAATTCTATCTCTTGGTTTTGTGATGTTTGGCATTGCTATAATGTTCTTTATACTATTTAAGTCTATTACACTATCCATAATTGGTATTATACCAAATTTAATTGCCGCAACATTTGTTCTTGGGCTAATGGGATTAATCAATCTACCTCTGGATATGATGACCATTACAATTGCTGCTATTGCAATTGGTATTGCGGTGGATAATAGTATACATTACATTTATAGATTTCGAGAGGAATATAGTAAATCTAATAATTATGAAGCTACTACTTATAATTCTCATGGAAGCATAGGTAGAGCAATATTTTTTACTAATGTAACTATTATATTTGGATTCTCGATTCTAATTTTATCTAACTTCATACCAACTATAATTTTTGGTTTATTAACTGGGCTAGCAATGTTAATTGCGCTACTTGCAGTGCTAACTTTATTACCTAGACTAATAATAATAATCAAACCTTTTTAATATTATTCTAAGATTATTATTTTGATTCTAGCTCACTAATGAGATGATTTATTCCATGATTGGTTATATGATTACGAAAATCAGATCTATAATTTTTTAACAAGCTTATACCGTCAAAAGACACATCAAAAACCTTCCATAAATCTTCTGAATTCAATTTAAGTCTATAGTTGACCCCAATCTCTCCCTCGTTTAAAAGATAAACAGATTTCACTTTAGCGAGATCCGGTCTTTTGCCCTGAATATATGGCAAAAATTTTATTTTCTCACCATCAAAAGCTGTTAATGATTTCATATATGTCTTTATCATTAAACCTCTAAAAGCTGATACGAATCTATCCTGTTGTGAGGTATTCATAGATTGCCAGTTTGATTTACCAAGAACTATTTTTGACATAAGAAGGATATCAAATTTAGGAATCACTAACTCATCAATTTTATTTTTGAGAAATATTTCATCATTTTCCAAAGTCTCTTTATTTTCATTGATGAAAACTGATATTTCTTTCACACTATTCTTTAAGAAGTCATCTGGGGCTTCTACAGCATAAGTGCTAATCGAAAATAGCATAAAAAAAGTAATTATATATTTAAATATCTTCATTGTTATATGTATACTATATATAGTATATTAGACTTTTTATGATAACAATTATTAATTATGAGATACCAAAGATACCTTTTTGTTTCTAGAAATCAACTCAAGTCACTGATAATTGCCTCATTTTTAATTATCTCAGGTTGCAGTACTACCGCTAATTCAAAAGATGATCCTTTTGAGCCTATGAATAGGGCAATATTTCAGTTCAATGAGGTCGTAGATGAAAATGTTTTTAAACCTGTTGCAAAGGGCTATAAAAAAGTAACCCCTGACCCTGTAGAAAAGGGAATCTCAAATTTTTTTAGCAATCTAGGAGAGGTTAACACAATAGCCAACGATGTATTTCAATTTAAGTTTAAGCAAGCAGGGTATGATTTCGTCCGATTTTCTCTTAATACGACACTTGGTATAGTAGGAATATTCGATGTCGCTACTCCTTTGGGTTTTAAAAAGAATAATGAAGATTTTGGGCAAACACTAGGATATTGGGGCATTCCTCAAGGCCCTTATCTAGTTCTTCCATTTTTTGGCGCGAGTAGTTTTCGCGACGGTCCTGGGTTATATGCAGATATGCAAATGTCCCCAATCAATCAACTGGATGATGAAGAGGCGCTTACACTTAACGCTCTCAATGCAATAGATGTTAGAGCTAAATTACTAAGAGCTACAAAAATTTTAGATACAGCAGCAAAAGATAAATATATCTTCATAAGAGAGTCTTACTTACAAAAACGGGAGATGATGGTCAACGATGGCAGAGAGACTGGTGACATTGAAATAGATGTTCAGGGAGTTGATTATTAAACCTACCTATAGTCTATTTTATGAGTAGTCTAGTTTATCTCTATTTTTTCTTGAGCATAATACTGATATCCTTCGGTGCTAACCAACTTGTTTCGTCTACACAAGATATTGCAAAAAAACTCAATATTTCATACTTTGTATCTAGTTTTATTTTTATTGGGTTGGCAACTTCTTCGCCAGAGATTTTTATTTCTATACTTGCAAGTCTAAATTCTAAAACTAATATTGCTATTGGAAATGGTCTTGGTTCTAATATTGCTAATATAGCTCTTGTCTCCGCCTTTAGCTTTTTACTAGTTAATTTCTATGCTAAATCAAAAACTATATTAACAAGCGAAACAAAAAATTTTCTCAAATTAATGATGATGCTAACATTTATACTAATTCCAATTTTATACGATGGAATATTATACAGATATGAATCTCTCCTACTATTAATTATATTTGGACTTTCTATATATACTTTTAGAAATTATTTTTACTCTAATGAAGATAATTTGATTGTAGAAAACTATAAATTAGAACCGTCAATAATTAAAACTATATTCAAATTAATTTTTAGTCTAACGTTACTTTTATTTGGAACTAATTTATTTCTTGATAGTAGCATTATTTTCGCTAAAAATATTGGTATCTCAGACTATGTAATAGGCTTATCTTTAACGGCAATAGGATCAAGCTTACCTGAACTTGCATCTGCGATTGAGTCTGCGAGAAAGAAAAATATAGATTTCATTATAGGTAATGTATTAGGTTCAAATATATTTAATATAGCCATAGTGATTGGTATTGCAGGACTAATTGAGCCAAATACTTTTAGTCCACTGTTATATGCTGATTTTATGAGAGATATGGTTATGATATTAATTACAACTCTCGGGTTTTATATTATAATTAAGAGCAGAAATAATTATACTAATAAATCTTTATGCTTACTATTACTTACCTCTTTTGTTCTGTACCAAGTAAATTTATATGGATGATTGAATGAAAAAAATAGATAAAATAGCGTTTGCTAGAACAATAATTAGATCAGAAGCATCAGAATTAAATAATGTTGCTAGAAAACTAAATAAAAATTTTGATGGTGCATGTAGTGAAATATTATCATGTTCCGGTAAAGTTATTACTGTTGGTCTTGGTAAATCTGGACATGTTGCTTCGAAAGCTGCTGCAACTCTATCAAGTACTGGCACTCCGTCCATTTTCCTTCATGGAGCAGAAGCACTTCATGGCGATATGGGGCTTGTGAATAAATCAGATATTATAGTTTTCTTCTCTAATTCAGGTGAGACTAAAGAATTATTATTACTATTGCCTTTATTCAAGATATTAAAAGTTAAATTAATTGCAATAGTTGGTGATAAGAAATCTACTCTTGCTAAGTCTGTTGATTATATGCTTGATTCAAGTGTAACCAAAGAAGCATGTCCTTTAGACTTGACTCCTACATCAAGTGTGATTAGTGCGATAGGAATTGCCGATGCAATGGCACTTACATTACTTAAATGCAGAGGTTTTACATCTAAAGATTTTGCAAAGTCTCATCCACAAGGCGAGTTAGGTAAAAGGCTACTAAAACGGTGTGCGGATATAATGTATAAAAATAAATTACCTATAGTTTATGAGGATATGAGGCTTATTAAAGCAATAGATGTAATCACAAAATATAACAAAGGTTTAGTAATAGTATTAAATAAAAATAAAAAACTAATTGGTTTGTATACAGATGGCGATTTAAGGCGGACATTAAAGAAATGTTCTGATATTTCTGAAATTAAATTATTTTCTGTAATGACAAAAAAGCCTATAACTATTAACCAAAACATACTTGCAGCTGAAGGTTTAACTCTGATGGAAACAGCAGAAATATCTTCCTTGGTGGTTGAAGATGATAAACGAAAAGTTATTGGTTTACTGACATTAAATCAATTATTAAAATCTGGAATTCAATAATGGATTCAAGTGAGTATATAAAAATAATGAATAATATTAATTCTGATGTTGTCTACAGAGCAAAAAAAATTAAATTGCTGGTTTTAGATGTTGATGGAGTGATGACTGATGGAGGAATATATCTTTCTAGCGATAATAAAGAAAATAAAAGGTTTTATGCGCAGGATGGACATGGTCTAGTTATTTTGAAATCTTTAGGTCTGAAACTTGCTATATTAAGTGGAAGATACTCACAAGCAGTTGAACACAGAGGGAATGAATTAGGTTTTGACTATATTATTCAAAATTCTAGAGATAAATTAGATGCATATCAGAAAACTTTTGCGCAACATTTCAATGAAACAGATGTTTGCTTTGTTGGCGATGACATTGTAGACATAGAACTTATAAAAAAAGTAGGTCTAGGGGTCACTGTCCCAAATGCAAATTATAAGGGGCTTCATGAGACCTCTGACTGGGTTACACCCAGGAGAGGAGGACATGGCGCTGTAAGAGATGTATGTGATTTAATTATAATGGCAAAAAATGAAACTTGAAAATTATTTACATAAGAAATCTTTTTTATTAATTTTTCTTCTTGTGAGCTTTGTTTGGATTAGCCATATCCTCACGAAAGCATTAGATTATAATTCAAATTCTAAAGATTCATTAATTACAAATCATTTTCTCAATAATTTTGAAATGACTGAAACGAATGCCAATGGAGAAGTGCTTTGGATATTAGAAGGCGATAGACTTGAGAGGTTTCCTAATAGCCTTAGATCTGAAGTTACAAATCCTAAAATGAAAATTAAATCAGACGAGTCGTCATCTTGGATTATATCTGCTAAACATGCTTTGGATCCAGATTCATTATTTAAATCTATTTATTTAACGGATAATGTCATTTTCAATAAATATAGCATGAATACTAATGAAGTGAACATTACAACTACAAAGGCCATTATTTATCCAATAGATGAAATTATTGAAACATCTGAATATGCTACGATTACTACTCCAAACTCGAAAACAGTAGGCGATGGTGTTGTGGCAGATTTGAAGAAAGGATACATAAAGATATTGTCAAATGCTAAACGAATATCATATACAGATAATAGGTCAGAGCAACTAGAAGGAGATAGAATGCAATATGATCTAAACAAAAAAACATGGGTTTTGCTTAAAAAAGAAACTCAAAATGATAAAATGCAGATTCAAGAAAGGGTAAAAACTATTTTAAAAACTAGAAAAATTAATTAGTATGTCAAATCTTAAATGTACAGATATTTCCAAGAAATATGAAGATAAATTAGTTGTAGATAATGTGACTATAAAGGTAGATACAAAACAAGTAATTGGTTTACTTGGGCCAAATGGTGCCGGTAAAACTACTACTTTTTATATGTTAGTAGGCCTAATACGCTGCAATACAGGAATGATTTTATTAAATGATGAAGAAATCACAAATTTACCTATGCACAAAAGATCTGACCTTGGTATAAGCTATTTACCTCAGGAAGCATCGATATTTCGTAATTTAACAGTTAAGGAAAATATTATGGCTATACTAGAAACTAGAAGGCCCATAAATAAAAATGAACTTAAAAAAAAATTTGATAGTCTTATAGATACATTACAGATAAGTAATATTTTAGATAACTCAGGAGCAAGTTTATCTGGAGGTGAGAGAAGAAGAGTTGAAATTGCAAGGTCATTAGCAACTAATCCCAAATTTTTATTATTAGACGAACCATTTGCAGGTATTGATCCAATATCAGTTATAGAAATACAAAAAATTATCAAAACACTCGTTGAATCAGATATTGGAGTCTTAATCACAGATCATAATGTAAGGGAAACTTTAAAAGTATGTAACGAAGCATATATTTTAAGTGAGGGTAAAGTGATTGCCCATGGTGAACCATCAAAAATTATAAAAAATAAAGTAGTCCAAAATGTTTATTTAGGTGATAGTTTCAAATTATGAATATGAAAACCAAACAAAGCATATCTTTAAATAACAAACTTGCTATGACACAACAAATACAATTAGCAATTAAATTATTGCAATTAAACTCAATAGATCTTCAGAAAGAAATTGATGAGAAAATTCTAGAGAATCCTTTCCTAGAGAACGAAAATTCATCGGAACTCATAGAAGTTAGCTCAGAACTTCCTGTAATATCAAATAATAATCTTCTTAAAAAAGAAACTCATTCAACAGATGATGCTATTGAGCAATTATCTAGTGGCCATAAATCACTCAGAGAATATTTAATGTGGCAAATCGAATTATCCTCTATGAATAAAAATGATCAATTTATAGCATATAACATCATTGATTATGTTAATACAGATGGCTTTCTTACTGAAGATATTGAAGATATCTTTTTATTACTTAAAAAAAATATGGAGGTCTCGTTCCAAGAAATATTTGCTGTACTTCATAAAATTCAGCATTTAGATCCTATTGGGGTTGGTACAACATCTTTAAAGAATTCTTTACTTATACAACTTAATCATTATCATAAGGACCATGAGTTTTATCATCTGGCTGAAAAAATCATAGAAAAACTAGAAAACAATATTAAACCGTCTACTCTTGGTTTTGATAATTTTCTTGCAGAATTTGAAAAAGATGAAAAAGATAATCTAATTGCATGTCAACTAATAAGGTCACTTAATCCTAAGCCAGGTAATGTTATATCTGAATCGTTGCATCAAGAACATATCTTGCCAGATGTTATAGTCACAAAAAAAGATGGGGTATGGGTCACAGAACTAAATCCTTCAATTAATCCTAAGATTAGAATTAATACAGCCTATAAGAATCTAATTAATGATATTTCAAATGTGAAAGATCAAGAATATATCAAAACTCATCTTCAAGATGCAAAGTTTTTTTTAAAAGCATTACAAAATAGAAATATAACAATATTAAAAGTTGCTAAAATCATTTTTAGAGAACAGATTGCTTTCTTAACACAAGGTGAAATTGCTATGCAACCTTTAGCTTTAAAGGATATAGCAAACTTTATAAATATGCATGAATCTACCATTTCTAGATGCACTAATAATAAGTATGTGCAAACACCAAGAGGAACTTTTGAAATGAAATACTTTTTCTCATCAGAATTAAACACTGATTTTGGAAAAACTATTTCATCTAGGGCAATAAAATCAATGCTAGAAAATATTATCTCTAAAGAGGACAAACATGCGCCTCTTAGTGACTCACAAATAGCAGAAAATCTGAGTAGCAATGGAATAAAGGTAGCAAGAAGGACAGTTGCGAAATATAGAGATAAGCTTGCCATACCTCCTTCAAAAAATAGAAAAATAAGGTGAAATAATGGATATAAAGAAGTACCTATTAGAAGACTCTATTATGGTTAATGTTGAAACTAGTAGTAAGAAAAATGTTCTTGAACTAATAAGTCAGAAACTATCGAAAATAACGACTTCCAATGAAGATGAAATATTTGAAAAACTTTATGAAAGGGAAAAACTAGGTACCACAGCCTTTGGAAAAGGTATTGCTATACCTCATGCTAGAATTGATGGAATAACCAAAGCATATATATTAATCTTTAAGCTTAAAAAACCTATAGATTTTGACTCCAATGATGGCGAAAAAGTTGATTTATTATTTTCATTATTGGTGCCAAATGAAAAAAGCGATTTACACATTGAGTTGTTATCTGAAATAGCATCAATGCTAGATAACAAAATATTCAGAGAAAAAATGCGCCAAGCAAAAAATGAATCTGAAATAGAATCTTTAATCCATAATTATCAATAATGGTAAAAGAAAAAAATACCACCATCTCAAAAATAATTATAATTACAGGTCTATCAGGGTCTGGTAAAAGTATAGCATTAGCGGCTTTAGAAGATTTAGGATATTTCTGCATTGATAATCTCTCCCCTAACCTAATTATTGATATACTAAATGAAATTACATCGTCTGAGATGAAAATGTATAAAAAATTAGCTATTAGTATTGATATTAGATCAATTAAATTAGATAAAAATTATAAACAATCTATCAATAAACTTTATAACAGGATTAATTCCACTAACATAGACAATATTACCATTTATCTACAATCTACCGATAAGGTTTTGCTTTCTAGGTTTAATGCGACAAGAAGACTACATCCATTAACCACTAATACTATAGATTTACAGTCAGCTATAAAAAAAGAATCTGATATTATGATCCCGCTAAAAGAACATTCTAATTTGATAATAGATACTGATTCATTGCAACCAATAGAGTTAAAGAGACAAATTTTATCTAAAGTATCTAAAACCACCGAGAAATCTAGCATACTTATAAAAGTCCAGTCATTTGGATATAAAAATAATATCCCTTCTGATAGTGATTTTGTTTTTGATGTAAGGTGTCTTAAAAACCCATTTTGGGAAAAAAAACTCAGGAATTTAACAGGTAAAGATAAAAAAGTCATCTCTTATATTGAGAGAGATAAAACAGCTGAAGCTATGCGAAAAAGTATTATAACGTTTCTAAAAAAATGGATACCTAAATTTCTTAACAGTGACAGGAAATATCTAACGATATCAATTGGCTGCACTGGTGGTAAGCACCGTTCTGTATACATTACAGAAAAAGTATGCAGAGAACTAAATGATAAGTATAATATTCTTATGGAACATAGAGATATGAAATGACTATAGGAATTTTGCTATTAACTCATAATGACATTGGCAGTCAACTCCTTTTGGCAGCAAAAACAACTTATGGTTCTGTGCCTATACAAACAGAAATATTATCAATTGATCATTATGATCAGCCCTCTGACTTAATTAATCTAGCAAAGGAGTATGTTAAATTACTTGATAATGGCAGTGGAGTTTTAATATTAACTGATATGTTTGGTTCAACACCAAGTAATGTGGCAAAAGAACTATGTCATTTAAAGAATGTAAATGTTGTTTCAGGAATAAATCTCTCAATGTTGCTAAATATTTTTAATTATCCAAAATCCTCTCTTAGAGATTTAACTAATAAAGCTATTGAGGGTGGTAAAGATGGTGTGATGCAGATAAAAAATGATAGAAAAAAAAATAAAGATAACTAATAAGCTCGGGTTACATGCTAGAGCTGCAGCGAAGATTGTTACCTTAACAAATAAGTTTCAATCTAATATTATTATTTTCAACCAAGATAAAGAAGCAGATGCTAAAAGTATAATGAAAATTTTAATGCTTGCTGCACCTAAAGGGACAGAGGTCACAATTACTGCAAAAGGCAAAGATGAGTTAAAAGCAATTAATAGTCTTGAATCACTAATAAGAGATAAATTCAATGAAGAATGATACGCCAATAATTGTAAAAGGGCTTGCTGTCTCCAAAGGTATAGCAATAGCAAAATGCCATATGATTGATCGTGGCAATAAAATTATTGATGAGAAATCAATAATAAAAAAAAATATTAAAAAAGAATTATCTAAAATCAGTAATGCGTTTAAGAAAACAACAAGAGAGTTGAAAGAAATTAAGAAGAATATAAGCCCTTCCATAAAGAAAAATGTTGGATTATTTCTAGATACTCATATCATGCTAATTAACGATTCAGCATTTAAAGATTCTATTAATAAAAGAATAACCATGAATCTTAATACTGCAGAATGGGCTATTTTTAGTGAATATTTAGATATAAAAGAATCATTTGATGACCTTGATGACTCATATATCAAACAAAGAATAGATGATGTCCATCATGTTGTTAATATGATACTTGACAACCTTTCAACAAACAAAAATAAAGCTGAACAAATCTCAAAGGACCATAGAAATCTAATTATCGTCTCTGATGATTTTACACCAGCAGATGTACTCATGACCTACGAATCAAATGGACTCGGGCTAATTTCTGAATCTGGTGGTCAATCATCCCACAGCTCAATTCTAACTAAAAGTCTAGAGTTACCTTCCATAGTTGGGGTAAAAAATGCACTACAAATCATTAAGCATAATGACTATCTCATTCTCGATGGCAATGAGGGAATAATTATCATTAATCCTGATAAAAAAATTATTGATCATTATAGTAATCTTCAAAAAATTTATATTCAGAAGAAAAAATCACTAAATAGTGTTCTCAAAAAAGATAATATTACATTAGATAACCAAAGAGTTGAAATAATGGCTAATCTAGAATTACCTCAAGAACTTAAAATCATTAATCAAAATAATATTGATGGCATAGGTTTGTTTAGAACGGAATACTTATATACTGATAGGTCTGATTTCCCATCAGAAAATGAGCAAGTAAAAGCTTATAAAACCATAGTCAAGAAAATGAAATCTAGTCCAGTTATATTTAGAACATTAGATATTGGTGCTGATAAAGAAATACCAGAAAATATTAAGACAGGTTCTGTGGCTAGAAATCCCGCATTAGGACTTAGAGGAATAAGATATAGCTTAAGTGATAAATCGATTTTTATAAATCAAATTAAAGCTATTCTAAGAGCTGGCGCTAACCATGAAGTAAAAATCATGCTTCCAATGATTACCACAATATCTGAAATCAAAGAAGCCACGAAACTTATTGACATAGCAAAAAACGAATTAAATAGAGAAAGGAAGGCGTATAACAAAAATGTAGAAATAGGTATAATGATTGAGGTACCATCTTCTGCTGTGCTCGCTAATAGATTTGCAAAATATGTGGATTTCTTTTCAATCGGCACTAACGATTTGGTTCAATATACTCTTGCAATCGATAGAGTTGATGATGAAGTAAACTATCTTTATGATCCTACAAACTCTGCCGTATTAACTCTAATAAAAATGGTTATAGATGCGGGAATTAAGGGTCGTATCCCGGTTGCATTATGCGGAGAGATGGCTGGTGATGCTAATTATACAAAACTGCTTTTAGGACTAGGACTAAAATCCTTTAGTATGCATCCTAGCGCTATACCAGAAATAAAAAATATAATTATTAATTCAAATATTAAAAATCTTAAAAGTCTAACTCGAAAAATAATGAATTGTGATTCTAAAACTGCAAAAGAAAAATTACTTGAGAAAATTAGTAATTATTAATCAGTTAATAATAAAAACTCTATTAAGGCCATACTAGTATACAACCTATTGTGAGCTTGTTGCCAGACTCTACTGCTAGGGCCATCAATAACTTCTGATGTTACCTCTTCTTCTCTATGTGCAGGCAGGCAATGTAAAAATATAGCATCAGATTTAGCTTTTTCTAATAAATTTTGATTTATTTGGTAGCCTTTAAATAATGATTTCCTTCTCTCTGATTCACCTTCATCGCCCATGCTAGTCCAAACATCTGTTGTAACAAGATCACAATTTTCTACTGCCTTACCAGGCAAATCACATAACTCTACATTGTCTTTAGCTAAGTTTAAAGTTGCTTTATCTGGCTCGAAACCTGATGGTGTGGCGATTTTCAGATTAAAATTTAATATCTTCGCTGCATTGATATAAGAATTACACATATTACAACCATCTCCAATCCATGCAATTTGCTTGCCTTCTATTGAACCTTTCTCCTCATAATAGGTTTGCATATCAGCAAGTAACTGGCATGGGTGAAATTTTTCTGTTAAACCATTAATGACTGGTACACTCGAACTCTTTGCTAACTGATTAATTTCATCGTGATTATGTGTTCTAACCATAATTATGTCTACCATTCCTGAAAGAACTTTAGATGTATCACTGAGATTTTCGCCACGGCTAATTTGGGTTGAGTCTGATGACAAAAAAATAGCATGGCCACCCATATTTACCATAGCTGTCTCGAAGGCTACTCTTGTTCTAGTAGAATTCTTTTTAAAAATCATTGCCATTGTCTTGCCTGAGAGTTTATTATGCTTTATGCCTTTGGTCATCTCAGTTTTGATAGCTATAGCTCTCTCAATAATTTTCAAGAACTCTTTTTTATTAATGTCTAGTAATGATTTAAAATGTCTTATTTTATTCATACTCTACTTCACCCACTATCTTCTTTATTATTTTAACAATCTCATCAGATTCTTCTCTGGTAATTATTAATGGTGGCAACATTCTAATGATTTTTTCTTTTGTAACATTTATGACCAAGCCATTATCTAAAGCTTTTTCAACCAAGTCTATACATTTCACTTTTAATTCTATACCAATCATAAGTCCCTTGCATCTTATCTCTTTGACAACGGGTAAACCTTGCAGGCCATTTATTAATTCTGATTTTATATAATCCCCGCAAGTCCTAGCATTTAAACATAAATTCATATCTCTCATTACTTCGATAACTTTTAGACCTACACTTGCGGATAAAAAGTTACCACCAAATGTAGAACCATGACTTCCCGGAATAAGTATTTTAGATGCTTTTGATGCAGCAAGGCATGCGCCAATAGGCACTCCATTTCCAAGTGCTTTGGCAACTGTTACAACATCAGGAATAACTTCATTATGCTGATAAGCAAACCATTTGCCTGTCCTACAGAATCCAGATTGCACTTCATCTATCATTAGTAGCCATTTGTTATCATCACATATTTTTCTAAGTTGGTTAAGATAATCATTGTTAGGTATGATTATACCTCCCTCACCCTGGATAGGTTCTAACAATATAGCAACGATATCAGAATGTTTTTCTGCCAATAGTTTAATTTGCTCTACATTATCAAACGGTACTCTTAACAAACCATCTAGTAAAGGATAGAAGCCTTTATGTGCTTTTCCAGATCCTGTTGCTGACAAGGCAGCCATAGTTCTTCCGTGAAAACTATTTTCCATAACTATAATTTTAGGATTATCGATATTATTATCATTTCCGTATTTTCTCGCTATTTTGATAGACGCCTCAACTGCTTCAGCACCAGAATTACAGAAAAACGCTGAAGACATGCCAGAGAGTTGGCAAAGTTTTTTTGCTAATTCTTCTTGCTGATCTATTACAAAAGCATTGGATGTATGAATAAGTGTATTTGACTGACTTGAAATTACCTCTGAAATTTTAGCATTAGAATGGCCCAAGCTTGTTACCGCTAGTCCACAAAGTGCATCCAGATATTTTTTACCATTTTGGTCCCATAAATAAGAACCCTCACCTTTAACAAAAGAAATGTTTTTTCTATTGTAAGTGTTCATTAAATAATTTTTCATCTGACGTTTCCCAAAATAAATGCCTATTCTAATATATTAATACCTTAAATCTATCTATATTATGTGTTTTTTATACATATTATTCAGCAATATATGCCCTAATATGTAGCAAATTGCTTGAATTTACTGCACTATATGTCAAAATACACCTAATACACATTAAATAACGGGGAGATTAATGAAAAAACTATACTTAGCGGTCATGCTAATGACCGTATCAACGTTAGGTATTGCTGGGGGTGGGCATGATATGCATCATTCAGCAACATCCGCTAAATCTGGCAGTGGTGTTCATTTCTATGGACGTTTATATCTAGGCTATGACCACAGAGCTGTTGGAAGCGCTAATTCTGTTGATAGCATCAGAGATAATGGTGGTAAAAGCAGATTAGGAATTAAATTTAAAGAAAATCTTGGTGCAATTAGTTTAATAGGTAATGCTGAATGGAAGTTTGACATTGCAGATGGAACTAGTACTGCTGATTCTTCAAACTCATGTAATGATTCAAGAGACTGTCGTACATTTGATTTGCATATTGGTAATCTAGGATTTGCTACTCCATTAGGCTATATTGGCATGGGTTCTTTTGAATCACCATATAAGACAATGGGCATGTATGATCATAACATGGATACTGCTATCGCTTTAAATGGACATGGTGGAACTAGTGATGGGGCATTCGGTATTGCAGGCGCATGGGATTCTTCATTATCTTATCATGCAGCTATGGGACCTTTTGAGATTGCATATATGCGTGGTCTTAGTGAACAAAGTGATTCTAATGTAGCAAAAAGTGACTATGCATTTGGTCTACAAGTAAATCATATGATGCCAGGTCTTGAATTTGGTTTTGCGCGTTCACATGATAAAAGTGGAGATTCTGGTCGTGGCACAAGCAATGACAAAATATTCGCTTCATATAAAGTAATGCCAGGACTAGGTGTTTTCTATACTGGAGAAGAAGTTGAAATTGCTGGAACTAACCATGGCGCTGGTGATATCACAACCTTAGGATTACACTATAAAATGGGTAATAATATGATTCAGCTTGTTAATGCACAAGGTGATATGGATTCAGCTTCAACTGATTATGATACTTGGAGTATTTCAAATCAGATGAACCTAAGTAAATCAACTGATGTAACAATTGGTTATACTAGAAAAGGTGTTGAGGCTGCTGTAAATGCTACTCGAAGTTATGGAATAGGAATAACTCATAGATTTTAAAGTCTAGAGTTTACATAGTATCAAACCCATCTTATTAATTTAAGATGGGTTTTTTATGTGTCAATATTTAATTGAAACCATCTTTCGAATAATGCAAGATGCCATAACTTATTGCCATGCAATCTAGTGATACAACTATTAGGTTTTGAAAGTAATTTTGATATATAGGCGCGATTATAAACTCCTCTATCGGCGCATTGTTCAGATAGAAGAATACTTGATACATATTTCAAGAATTTGTCTTTCAAGATCTTTAATGGTGGCACAGGAAAGTAAAATTTATCGCGATAAATCATACCATTATCCAAATATTTTTCAGCTAGTTTTTTTAGATAATATTTTCCGTTATTATTAATTTTTTTTGCTGATGGAATAGATAAAACAAATTCAACCAAATCAATATCTAAGAAAGGTACTCTTGTTTCCAAACCAGACGCCATAGTCATACTATCTACACGTTTGACAGGATCATCAATAATAAGAGTTGATAAATCCAAACGAAGAACCTTGTCAATAAACCCGATATCTTCTCTTTCATTACTAAATGCAGAGGCAATATAATCAGTTGTATAATCTCTAGATATGTGGTTTCTATTTATGCTCTTGCTGTAGTCCAGATGATCCTGATCAAAATAGTGAACTTTGAACTTATCAATGTCATTACCGGGTGTATTCATCATATTTTCATACCAAAAATAACCTCCAAATAATTCATCAGCACCTTGTCCACTCATCACAACTTTCTGATGAAGTGAAACATTTTTAGCAAGTAAGTAAAAAGCAGATGAGTCTTGACTAGACATAGGTTCCGGCATAACTTTTATCACATCATCCAGAGCTTTGAATAAATGATCACTAGTAATTGAATATTTCTGATGATTTGTATTGAATTGATTTGCTATAAGATCTGAATAATAAAATTCATTTCCCTTTTCCTTTTCAATAGAAGGAAAGCCAATGGAGTAAGTATTTATATTTGATAAATTTATAGATTTCGCAAGCGCTACAATTAAACTTGAATCTAAGCCACCTGAAAGTAGAACCCCCACATCAACGTCAGCAGTATTGAATCTTTTTTTAATCGACTCAATTAATAGCTGTTCAATACTACTTATAATATCACCTTCTTTTAGCTTTTTATTAAGTTGAATTGAATTAAATGAATAATAACTTTGTTTGAAAAAATTTTTATCTTTTAGATTAATAATTGCATAAGATCCTGGTTCAAGTTTAAATATATCTCTCAAAATAGTCTTAGGTGCCGGTACAACAGAATGTAATGTGAAATGGTAGTGTAAACTTTCATCATCTATTTTATATACATCTTTGTTTTGACAGAGTGCTGCTGTATTAGATGCAAAAGAAAATGACATCTCATCTATTTGATAGTATAGAGGTTTAATACCAAGCCTATCTCTTGATAAAAATAGTTGTTGATTTGTGATATCATATATACAGAAAGAAAAAACACCATCAAAGTGTTTCACACAATCTCTGCCATAATAATGATAAGATTTTAAGATAACTTCTGTATCTCCATCGGAAAAGAAATTATATCCTTTCTTAGAGAGCTTAATTCTTAATTCTTTATAATTGTATATCACGCCATTGAAGACAATTACCATATTAAGAATATCGTCTTTCATAGGTTGGTGAGATTTATTACTAGGGTCTATTACAGCAAGTCTACTATGACCTAAGTATAGGTTCTCCGTAGAAAAAGTGTCTGTATAGTCAGGTCCCCGCATTTTAATGGAATCAAGCATATGTCGTGCTTGTTTGTCATTTATTTTTTCATTATCAAATCTAAGAGTACCGCAGATACCACACATATGCTCTTTTCTCCAAAAAATAGATCAATAATTAACTTACTGATAGATTAAATAGTCTACATCATTTATTATATGACGCATATGATAATTATTTTTGAGGTTTATATGAATCCACTACTTTCTATTAAGGGTACAATTATTTCGGGCTTTATTCTCAGTGCAGTGCTAGTTATAGCTATTGGCGGAACATTGGTCGATTTTGAGCATTATCTTAGATGGCTGCATTATCTATCTGGCATAACATGGATAGGGTTGCTCTATTATTTCAATTTTGTACAGGTTCCTGCAATGGCAGCAGCAGTAGCCGATAAAGACCCAGGGCCAGCAGCAATTGGCAAATATGTAGCACCTGTTGCGCTCTTATGGTTCAGATGGGGTGCTGTGGTGACATGGATTACAGGCGCATGGTACTTACAGGATCATGGTATGCTGCATAGTGCCTTTGCTCTAGCACCAGGATTGGCTGGAATTGGTATTGGTGCATGGCTAGGAACTATCATGTTATTTAATGTTTGGGTATTAATTTGGCCAAATCAACAAAAAGTACTTGGTTTAAATAAATATGCAACAGAGCCTGCTTCAGCAGATGAGATAGCAAGTGCAAAAAAAATAGCTTTGTTAGCATCTAGAACAAACACAGTGCTTAGTATACCTATGTTGCTCTTTATGGGTTACAGTCATAATGGTTTGGGTATGTAAATTTTATGAGTTTGAAATATAAGAAAATTTAAGGAGAATAAATATGTCAGCTTTAGACAAAATTAAAAAACAAGTCTCAGATAATCCAGTAATGTTATACATGAAAGGAACACCAGAGATGCCTATGTGTGGATTTTCCTCTAAAACAGTTGAGGCTCTAAAACAATGTGGTAAATCTTTTGCGTATTGTAATGTAATTCTTGATCAAGAAGTTATGAGAGATTTGCCAAGCTTCAAGGATTGGCCAACATTTCCACAATTGTATATAAAAGGAGAATTAATAGGTGGTTGTGATATAACTCTTGAATTATTTGAATCAGGTGAATTAAAAAAATTAATTGACAGTGCTGTTGAATGATTATTTTGTGTTAGTGGCGTGTATAATATTCCAGTAATTGAATATATTAACTTTACTCGTCTCTAAGACATTTAATTGTGCATAATCATTGAATTCAACAAATGGGAAATACGGTTTCCATCCTAATAACTTACTTATTGGCATCAAACCCTTTTCAAACATTTTAACAAATAAATTATCTGAATCATCGCTAAAATGGTTAACAATGAATATATCACCATCTTTCTTGCATACCCTCTTCATCTCTTCGATTAATTTTTTTGGATTTTGAGTAACTGAAACAACATACATTCCTACTACTTTATCAAAAGTGTTATCAGGAAAAGATAATTCTTCTCCATTCATAAGCAATAGATGCCTATTTTTTTGATTATTTGAAATTATTTTCTTCTTTGCGCGTTTTAGCATATCTGGAGAAATATCAATTCCAACAACATTTGTCTTTTCTGGGTAATACTGAAATGACGATCCAGTACCTATTCCAATCTCCAAAACAATGTCGGTATCGACGCAATCCATTTTTTTTATTACGGTCTTTTGACCAGGTCTAAAAACTTGACCGAAAGTCAAATCATAAAAACTTGATACCCTCTTGTAAGATTTAATTATAGAGTTCTGGTCCAATATGTTATCCTTTATAATGTATGCAGATAATCATTATAACATCAATATGGCATTAAATTTAAAAATTTTACTCGATATTCTCATGTTTTCTCGTGGCCCGCAAGACTTACCGTCTAGCATGCAACTTTTAAGAGTAATAATAATCATAAATATCATTATTGGGCTAATAAAGGTTGACCCTAGTATAAGTTACTTAGTAAATTTAATATTCGCTACAATATATGTAATAGTAACGCTATTTTTTATAAAATTTGGTTTAGAAATACGAGATAACAATACTAACACTAAGCCTAAATACTCATCACGCTATCTTCAGGTATGCTCTGGAACTCTTGGCGTACATGCAATAATAGCCATATTTTCAAGTCTAATTACAATGACAACTTTCTCATCTGACAAATCATTGCTAATGGCTTTTCTTGTTATTTCTATATATGCATGGTTTGTCAATGGACATATCTTTAGAAATTCATTTGACACAACCATGACAATTGGCCTTGGCATCTCTCTTTTACACAGCATGGCATGTGTTTTTGTCATGATGATATTCATTCAACTATTTATATCATGAGAATACATATATTGGGTATCGGCGGAACATTCATGGCTGGGATTGCTATTATTGCAAAGCAGCTTGGTCACAAAGTTTCAGGATCTGATAAAAATTTATATGATCCTATGAAATCTGTTTTAAAAAAACAAAATATTAGTTTTATAGAAGGATACTCCCCATCAGTTTTAAAAAAAAATATAGACTTAGTGATAGTAGGTAACATAATGTCTCGTGGCATTAGTGTGATAGAAAAATTATTAGACAGTAACATCAAGTTTATATCAGGCCCACAATGGTTATATGAAAATGTGCTCTCTAAGAAAACCGTAATAGCTGTTTCAGGAACACATGGTAAAACCACTACGACTTCAATAATTACCTGGATTCTAAAACATTCTAAATATAATCCAGGCTACCTAATCGGGGGGCAACCATTAAATTTAAATGCTCCTGCTAAATTGACCTCATCAAAGTATTTTGTGATTGAGGCAGATGAGTATGACACTTCATTTTTTGATAAGAGATCAAAATATATTCATTATCATCCAGATATATTAGTTATAAATAATATTGAATTTGATCATGCAGACATATTCGAGGATATTAATGCAATTATAAAAAATTTTCATCATCTAGTAAGAATAGTTCCTCGAAACGGAAAAATTATTTATAATCATGATGATGCCAATATAATTAAATTAATATCAAAAGGAGTATGGTCTAAAAAAATTAGTCTATCAACAAAAAAAAATAATCATAATGTAGATTGGCGTCTTCTTGAGAACAAGTCTACATTTAGTTTAAAAAACAAAAAGAAATCTTATGAAATAAACTCTTCTCTTATGGGATTGCATAATTATAAAAATATATCTCTAGCAATCCTAGCATGTATACAGATTGGATTATCTGTTAATAAATGTCTAGATGCAGTAAAAAGTTTCAAGGGTGTCAAAAGAAGAATGGAATTAGTAAGTAAGAGTAAAAATCTCTTTATTTTCGATGACTTTGCTCATCATCCGACTGAAATAGAAAGTTCAATTAAATCACTTAAGGCAAAGTATGTTAATAAAAAAATATTGTCTATTTGTGAAATAAAATCTAATTCTATGATATCAGGTGCACATAAAGCTAATCTTCCTAGTGCACTTAAACACTCACACTATTCAATAATTGTTAAATCACCTCTATCAAGGTGGACGATAAAAAAATCAATGCGCGGAATTGAAATTGTAAATTCATATCATAAAATATTACAGTTTATTAAAAAATTCCATGAAGATATAGATATTATCTTATTGATGAGCAATAAAAGTACAAAAAAACTTAAGGAAACTATAATTAATGAAAAAATATTCGAAAACTAATAACGAATGGAAAGCTCAGTTATCTTCTCTAGAGTATAAAGTAACTAGGGAGAAGGGAACAGAAATACCTTTTAGCGGAGATTTAAATGCTAACTATGAAAATGGTACATACTACTGTAAATGTTGTGGCAACACCCTATTTTCCTCAAGTCATAAATTTGATTCTGGCACCGGTTGGCCTAGTTTTTATGATGTTATATCAAATGACTATGTAACTCTTGTATCTGACCATTCATATGGAATGGAAAGAACTGAGGTATGTTGTTCTAACTGCGGTGCCCATCTAGGTCATGTATTTAATGATGGACCTGAACCTACTAGAAAAAGATTCTGCATTAATTCTGTATCACTTAAATTTACAAAGAAAGAATAATATGAATGATATACCACTATTTCCATTAAAAAGTATTGTTCTACCCGGTGGTTTATTTCCACTGAGAATTTTTGAAAGAAGATATTTAGATATGATAAAAGATTGCATTAAAGAAGAAAAAGGCTTTTGTATAGCTTTAGTCCGAGATAATACAAATGAAGAGTTTATTACAAATATTTATAACTATGCATGTTATGTAGAAATAATTGACTGGAATCAATTAGAGGATGGTTTGCTTGGTATAACAGTAGAAGGAAAAAACAAAGTCCATATAACAAATAGCTCGCTAAATAACTCAAATCTATTGGTAGGTAATATTGAAAATATTGAAGCTGAAAAAGAATTTATGATTCCACAAAAATATATCATTCTATCTAAATTTTATAGAAAGATTTATCCAGGAATTAAAAATTTTATAAGCTTCAAGAAAGAGAGATTTTCTGATGCTACTTGGGTGGGATATAGATTAGTAGAATGTCTACCTCTCGATGCTTCATCAAAAAATAAGTTGATAGCTAGTAATGACGCTATTGAGAGATTAGATAAAATATATAATATAGTTAATAAGATCTATAAAGAAGAAATTAAAGGACTATAAATTATCTGATGTGGATGCTCCGCAGTCTGCCTGACTTACTAATTTAGCAAATTTAGCAAGAACTATACCTTTATTTTTAATTTTTGGCTTTTTCCATTTCCTAAATCTTTTAGCTATTTCATTTTTAGAGACCTTGAGATTAAGTTTTTGTGTTTGTGCATTAATTTCAATCATATCTCCATTTTTTACAATAGCCAAAAGACCACCAATGTGAGCTTCTGGAGAAATATGACCAACTACGAAACCATGACTACCGCCGGAGAATCTCCCATCGGTTATTAAAGCAACATCTTTACCTAGTCCTTTACCCATGACAGCAGAAGTAGGCGATAACATTTCTCTCATACCTGGGCCGCCTTCGGGACCTTCAAACCTAATTACAATAACAGTGCCTTTTTTTATTTTATTATTCAAAATGTCTTTTAGTGCTTGCTCTTCTGAATTATAAACCATGGCCTTGCCAGTGAAACTCTCTCCTTCTTTACCAGATATTTTTGCAACTGCACCATTTGGCGATAGGTTACCTCTTAATATAATTAAGTGGCCATTTTTTTTAATAGGTTGTTCGAAAGGCATAATAATTTTCTGCTTACTATTATAGGCCTTAATAGACTTAAGATTACTACTCAATGTTTTTCCTGTTACAGTTAAACAATTTCCATGAAGTAATTTCTTTTGTAATAATGTTTTCATTAGCGGGGCCACTCCGCCAATTTTGACAAGTTCAGACATTGAAAATTTCCCGCTTGGCTTCAAATCAGCAAGAACAGGGGTCTTTTTTCCAATCCTTTCAAAATCTTTTAAGCTTACTTTTACGCCTGCTGAATTTCCTATGGCTAATAAATGAAGTACAGCATTAGTTGATCCTCCAAGTGCCATTACTACTGTAATGGCGTTTTCAATAGATTTTTTCGTTATAATATCTCTTGGCTTTATATCATTCTTGATGCATTTCATTAATGCTTTAGCTGAAGCCTGACAATCCAATTTTTTATCTTTAGATATTGCTATCTGAGCAGAGCTATTTGTTAAACTCATACCCAATGCTTCAATTGCGCAAGCCATTGTATTAGCAGTATACATTCCACCACATGAACCAGGACCAGGAATTGCTTTTTTTTCAATTTCATATAATTCATGATCACTAATTTGTTTGTTTGCATTCTGGCCAACGGCTTCAAAAACTGAGACGATATCAATTTTTTTGGATTTATGCTTACCAGGAAGTATAGTTCCACCATAAACAAATATAGAAGGCCTATTAAGTCTAGCCATTGCCATGACACATGCAGGCATATTTTTATCGCAACCACCTATTGCTAAAAATCCATCAAAACCTTCACAAGCAATAACTGTCTCAATAGAATCAGCAATCACCTCTCTTGAGACAAGAGAGTATTTCATACCCTCAGTACCCATAGATATTCCATCGGAGATGGTAATAGTATTGAAAATAATCGATTTCCCGCCATTAGAATCAACTGTTTTTGAAGAAATCTCAGCGAGTGTGTTAATATGCATGTTGCAAGGTGTCACCATGCTCCATGTAGACGCAATACCTACCTGAGGAAGCTTAAAATCTTTATCTTTGAAACCAACAGCCCTTAACATTGATCTACTTGGAGACCTATCCTTCCCGTCGACTATTTTAGATGAGTATTTACGCATTATTTATTGTACCAACTTGCCAAATATTTTAAATCTCCAACCGCATAAAAATTTAACATCTTTTTTCCCTCTGGCAAATAAATCTATATCTCTCTTATTAGCTATTACTGTAGATGCAATTTGATGCTTTTCACATGTATTTTGAAGAACTTCATGACATTTATTTATTATATTATTATAAATTGATGCATTAAATTCTTTTGAGGATGATTTTTTATTGTCTATACCATTTTTACAAATGTCTTTAATATATAATATATCTTTACTACTAATCTCATGCTTGAGACTGCTTAAAACATAGTCTATTTTATTTTTTTTAGCTGTAGCAATTTTAATCAGTTCTCTATCATTAAATATCCAGCTTTTAGGTATGTTATTTAAAATAGCTTTTTCCTCTCTCCATTTAGAAAGAGTTTTAATATTTTTTAAATGAAACGTAGAAGTATTTGATGGTAAATTTATTTTTTTCCATGAAGTAGAAGGTATAGTTACAATGTTGTCTTTAGACAAATCAATGTTAATTTCTTCTTCTAGCCAACTATATCTGTGGGCATCGACTAATTCTTGCTTTAGAAACTGGTATAAACCTAATAGATATTTTACATCATTAGCTGCATATTCTATCTTTTCTTTTGAAAGCGGTCTTTTGAGCCAGTCAGTTCTCCATGACCCATCTTTTAAGGTAATATCGAAATATTTTTTGACTAGATTTGAATAACTTATATTGACATCGATAGATAATAAATTATATGCAATCTGAGTATCAAAGACATTGATTGGATGGCAGTTAAAATAATGATTAATAACCTCTAAATCCTGTTTTGCTGAGTGGAATATCTTTTTGATAGAGTTATTGACCCAGAGTGTCTTCAAGATATCCATATCTTGTATTTGCAAAATATCTATACAATATGTATTGTTTTCATCACTTAACTGTAAAAGGGCTAATTTTGGATAGTAAGTAGATTCACGAATAAATTCAGTATCCACTCCAATGCAACTAGATGATGATAAATCTTTTACTATATTCTTTAATTTTATATCTGTATTGATTAAAAAATTTGGCATAATAATAATTAGCTAATATCATAACAGTGAATTTCGAGTACTCATATAGAAAATGATGAAAATTGATATAAATACACATATATTCAAAGATATTAAGTATATTAATATCGATAATTTTGATAATCGCTCAAATGATATTGATATAGATACTATTATTATACATTGTATAAGCCTCCCTGCGGGTAAGTATGATAACGATAATGTAATAAACCTATTTAAGAATAATTTAGATATAAATAAGCATAAATCATTTAATGACCTAGCTAATTTAAAAGTATCATCGCATCTTTTCATACGGAGGAATGGTGAATTAATTCAATTCGTTCCTTTTCACCTAAGAGCATGGCATGCTGGAGTATCCAATTTTAGAGGTAGAGATAATTGTAATGATTTTTCAATAGGTATCGAACTTGAAGGTACAACAGATTCTAAATTTACAGATGAACAGTATAGTATGCTTATAAATGTAATTACTAGCATTAAAGCATACTATCCAAAAATCATAGATGATAATATAATAGGTCATGACGAGATAGCCCCAAATAGGAAATCAGACCCTGGGGTTTATTTTGACTGGGAGAGACTAAAAGGTAATATATGATAACAGCGCTATTAATATTCTTTGCACTTGTTCTTGAGTATATTTATGATCCGATATCAAATATGAAGGATACGGTGGTTATAGATAACGTATTTAGAAAATTCTCTACACTGGTCAAAAACTATATCACTAAGAAATATCATCAATATCTTTTGTTTCCCATTGTAATAATGATTGTTTTAGCTATTTTACTTTCTATACTAGAGAATTATATACATTACTTCTTCTCGTTCATTGTGAGTATGATAATACTTGTATACTGTATGAAACCAAATGAGTTTAACCAAATGGTAGAAGACTTAAAATTCTCTATTGATTCTAAAAATGAATTTAATAAATCAGATAGATATAACTACATTATGATGGAACAAAATAAAATAGATGATAAAAAATCAATAAATAACATATTTTACAACTCTACTAGGTCAATTTTTACAGTACTATTTTGTTTTCTTCTGTTAGGACCTATTGGATGCTTAGGCTATGTGATCTTAGATAACTATCTATTTAGCAAGTCAATTAAAGTTGATATCAAGTCAAAAAAAGAAATTAAAAATATTATTGCTGTAATAGAATATATACCAATTAGGCTATGTTCTTTTTCATTTGCCGTAGTTGCAAACTTTGAGCAATGCATAAAAGCTTGGAAAGCTAGAAAAGTTGAAAAAGATTTATATACCAGTAATATTGCACTTGTTAATGATATAGGGATTTCTTCATATAAAGATAATGACAATGATGTAGAAAAGATTTCTTACATTCAGTCGATTATCTCCAGATCATTTCTTGCTTGGCTCAGCTTGATAGGGTTTTTTATTATTAGTGGATTTTTTATTTGAGTGAGAATAATATTTCTCTCCGATGATAATTTTTGGTCTGTTATTTTTTCTTCTCCAAATATTCGTATCTCTAAGAGAATATACACATCCACAATATTCCTGCATATAAAATTGTTCATCTTTTGAGGTCTCTATCATGTTTTGAGAACCATTCTCTTTACGCCAATTGAAAGTCCAATAGATGAGTTCAGGATATTTTGATGCAGCATATTCACCTGACCTATTAATCTGACTCATGTCTTTCCACCTTGAAATACCTAGGGTGCTGGAAATAATATCAAAATTATTTTTGTATGCATATTCGGCTGTTTTCACAAACCTCATATCAAAACAAGTGCTGCATCGTTTACCTCTTTCAGGTTCCCACTCCATATTCTTTGTCAATTCAAACCATTTTCTTGGATTATAATCAGCATCAATAAATGGTATGCCATTATTATTTGCAAAAGCCATATTTTCTTCTTTTCTAAGCATATACTCTTCATACGGATGAATATTAGGATTATAAAAATAAACTGTAAAACATATATCAGAATCAATGAGCCTTTTCATAATGTCACCAGAACATGGTGCACAACACGAGTGTAATAATAATTTATGTTTATTTGATGGCAAAGATAATTTATTCATAATTATATTGAGAAAAATATTCTAGTATTTTTTCGTGTACTAATCATTATATCATCTAAGTTTTTATTTAGACACTGTGCAATTGTCTCCGCAACATATTCAAGGTACGAAGGCTCATTGATATCTTTTTTATTGCCCGGTATATTTTTGGGAATTAAATAAGGCGCATCAGTTTCTATCATTAATCTATCTTCTGGGATATATTTCATGAGATCAAGTAAGTGTTTACCTCTTTCAGGGTCACTTATCCAGCCTGTTATGCCAATATAAGCTCCTAAATCCAAATATGTTTTAAGTTCTGATTTATTGCCTGTAAAACAATGCACTACTTTTTTCTTTATAGATTCTGAATATTTTTTTAAAAACTGTATAAAGTCATTATGAGCTTCTCTTTCATGAAGAAATATTGGAAGTTTTGTAATTTTAGCAATTTCTAAATGAGCTTCAAAACAAGTCCATTGTTCTTCCTTAGATGAATACTCTCTGTAATAGTCTAGACCACATTCTCCTATTGCAACAACATATTTTGAATTAGACTCTTTAATAATCTTATCATAAAGAGAACTATCATAATCTTTAGCATTATGAGGATGATATCCAACTGTAGTATAAAATAAATCTGGATATAAACTTATTATTTCTTTGGCAAGCGCTGTATCCATTAAATTAGATGACGTTATTATGACTTTTTCGGTTTTAGAGTTATCAATGTGTTCAATTATAGTCTTAAGTTGGTTATACAACTGTGGATGAGTAAGATTTGCCCCAATATCAATAATCCCTTGATTATTCATATTTATAAATTGTTTAAGACAGACTGGACTGTGTCACCAATGACTGACGGATTTTTTGCGATAGTAATTCCAGCATTTTTTAATATTTCAACTTTATCTGCTGCAGATTCACCTTTGGAACTGACAATAGCCCCAGCATGTCCCATTCTCTTTCCTTTTGGAGCTGTAAGTCCGGCAATATAAGCAATAATTGGTTTGGATATATTCTCTCGAGCGTATTCTGCAGCCTCAGCTTCTTGAGGACCCCCTATCTCACCTATCATTAAAATTACTCTCGTTTCATCATCATTTTCAAATTTAGCCAGGTGATCTTTAAATGAACTACCATTTATCGGGTCACCACCTATTCCTACACTGGTGGATATGCCTATATCAAGGTTTTTCATTTGTTGTGCAGCTTCATATCCTAATGTGCCAGATCTTCCAATAACACCTACATTTCCCTCTTTATAGATATGTCCCGGCATTATGCCTAACATGCATTTTCCTGGGCTAATTACCCCGGCACAGTTTGGTCCAACCATAGTCATCCGATCTTCGTTTTTATACCTTCGCATATAGCGTTTCACTTTAATCATGTCGTGTGCAGGTATTCCGTCAGTAATTGCAACAAGAGTTTTTATTCCTGCATCAGCAGCCTCCATAGCTGAATCAGCCGCAAATGCTGGTGGCACAAAAAGTATGCTTGAATCGGCTCCAGTTTCTTTGACAGCTTCTTTAACAGTATTAAAAACAGGTTTCCCTAAATGTGTTTGACCACCTTTTCCAGGCGTTACACCACCAACAACATTAGTTCCATACTCAATCATTTCTTCAGCATGAAATGTTCCAATTTTTCCTGTAAAACCTTGAATTATAATTTTTGAATCATTAGTTATCAATATAGCCATTATTTTTTTCCTAGATCTTTTAAAGCTTGCACAGCTTTATTCGCTGCTTCTTCTAAGGTAAATGCTTCAATATATTTAATCTTACTATCCTTTAATATTTTAATACCTTCATCAACATTCGTACCAGCTAGTCTTATAATAAGTGGCTGGGCTATATTTAATTGATTCAAAGCATCCACAATTCCCTGTGCAACCCAGTCACACCTATTAATACCTGCAAAAATATTTATCAATATAACTTTAACCTTAGGGTCTCCAGATATTAGTTTAAATGCTTTAACAAATTTTTCAGGTGTTGCACCACCACCAACATCTAAGAAGTTAGCAGGTTGTCCACCTGCCAATTGAATCATATCCATTGAAGCCATTGCTAAACCAGCACCATTAATAATATTCCCAATATCACCATCCAAAGCAATATAATTTAAACCCCTGTCATGAGCATATGTCTCTTTTGAGTCTTCTTGTGTCTTATCACGTAACTCAGCAATTTGTGGAATTCTATATAGAGCATTATCATCAAAAGACATCTTACAATCCAAAGCAAGCACATGATCATCGCCGGTTAGTACTAATGGATTTATCTCAACCATAGTAGCGTCTGAACTACTAAAAGCTTTATAACAACCTAAGATGGCCTGAGCACATCTTGAAATCGCCTTAGTCTCGAAACCGAGTGCAAAAGCAATTTCTCTTGCTTGAAAACTTTGCATGCCAACTGCCGCTTCAACTTTAGATCTAATAATACTATCGGGTTTCTCTTTTGCAATTTCCTCAATACTCATGCCCCCTTCAGAAGATGCCACAACCATTATACTTTCCGTGCTCCTGTCAAAAACAAGCCCGAGATAATATTCTTTTTTAATATCTGTTGCTTCTTCGATATATATTCTCTGTACAGTAAGCCCATCAGGTCCTGTTTGATTAGTAACTAGAGTCTTACCTAATAATGAGTTAGCAGCATCTGAAACTTCTTGTAAACTTTTACATACAATAATTCCACCTGCTTTGCCACGAGCTCCTGAATGTATTTGAGCTTTAACTACCCACATATCGCCACCTAATTCAGTTGCACGATCTTTTGCATTTTCTGGGCTGTAAGCCAACCCTCCTCTAGGTGTTGAGACACCAAATTTTGTAAGAATTTCTTTAGCTTGGTATTCGTGAATATTCATTATTTTTTAGATTGTATTAAATTATTGATGTTCACAATATTCTCTGCCATTCTCTCTGATGCGGCATCAATCATTCTTCCATCCAACTGAGCTGCACCTCTTCCTTCATCAGCAGCTTTTTTTAATTCTTCAATGATGCGCTCCGCCTTCTCAACTTCCTTTGCGGGAGGAGAAAAAACTTCATTGGCATGTTCTATCTGGGATGGATGTATTGCCCATTTACCTTCTATACCAATTGCAGCACCACGTTTTGCAGCATCTATATACCCAGCTGGATCGTTAAAATCACCAAACGGTCCATCTATAGGTCTTAATCCATATGCCCTGCATGTAGCAACTAATTTAGCTAGACCATGGTGCCATTGGTCTCCAGGATAATCTGGATTTAGGCCACCTATTACAACTGTCCTTGCTCTGAGACTTGCCGCGTAATCTGCAACACCAAAATGAAGTGCTTCTAATCTATCTGAAGATTGAGCTATTTCTTCAATATTAACCATTCCAAGAGCTGTTTCAATGAGGCATTCTAATCCTATTTTTCCTTTGAGGCCTCTTTCTTGTTCGATTTGACTCACCATACAGTCAACCATGTAGACATCACTATTCACGCCTACCTTCGGTATTAATAAGGTATCAACAAATTCTCCAGCTTGAACCATAATCTCAACAACATCTCTATACATATAGTGCGTATCTAGTCCATTAATTCTTACAGAAATAGTTTTGCCATTACCACGCCAATCCATCTCTTTTAACGCCTTAATGACGTTATCACGAGCTGTAACTTTATCATTTGGTGAAACCGCATCTTCTAAGTCTAAAAATATAAAATCAGCAGCTGACTTGAGAGCTTTTTCGAACATTTTCGGCGAAGAACCTGGGACAGCTAGTTCACTTCGTTGTAATCTCGATCTAGCATTAGCATAAGATGTGTGGCTCATAATTTAATCCCCTAATACGATTTATCAATATAGACTTGATAAGCATGTTGTTTATCTGTTATAACTCGATAAGTTTACGTAAGTATACATTATTGTCAATAAATTTGGGCAAAAAACTAGTTTTTTTAAGATGTTATTATGGAAAAAGCACTAAAGATTATAAACTTAAATAAGATTTACAGGAACAATATTCGAGCTCTCGATAATATTAACCTAACTGTTAATAAAGGTGATTTATTTGCTTTTCTGGGGCCTAATGGTGCTGGTAAATCAACGGTTATAGGTATTATATCGTCATTAGTAAATATATCCTCAGGCGAAGTTTATGTCTTAGGAGAAAATATTAAAAAAAATCCTGATTTTGTCAAACGCCAAATAGGATTGGTTCCTCAAGAATATAATCTATGTCAATTTATCCCAATTGAAGAAACTATGATAAATGTTGCAGGATTTTTTGGCATCAATAGACAAGATGCAGAAAAAAGAACATATACATTATTTAATCAGCTTGGAATCTGGGATAAAAGGAAGAATACACCAAGAGAATTATCTGGTGGCATGAAAAGAAGACTTATGATTGCACGAGCGTTAATACATGACCCTAAAATATTAATATTAGATGAACCTACAGCAGGAGTTGACACAGAATTACGTTTAACTATGTGGGAATTTTTTCAAGAAATTAATTCAAGAGGAACAACAATTATATTAACAACACACTACCTAGAAGAAGCAGAAAGACTATGTAAGAATTTAGCAATCATACATAAAGGCAATATAATACAAAATTCATCAATGAATGAGGTATTTGAAATGAAAAATAAACATACATACATCATAAAAACTTCAGAGATGATTAAGAAAGATATTATTTTAAAAAATTTATTATTCAAAAAGGTAGATTCTACTACATGTGAAATTACAGTAACAAATAACATGACTGTTACAGAAATAATTGAGACTCTTAAATTAATTAATCTAAATGTTCTTAACATTATAAGTAAAAGAAATAAGTTAGAGGAACTATTCATGGATCTTACGAAAGAGGAAATTACGACATGAAAAGAGAAATATTAATTGCTTATAACACAATTGTAAGAAAAGAATTTGTTAGGTTTGCAAGAATCTGGATTCAAACAATTCTTCCATCTGTTATAACTATATTTTTATATATCACAATTTTTGGCAACTTTATCGGAGATCGTATCGGCGAAATTCAAGATTTTAACTATGTAGATTATATAATTCCAGGATTAATTATTATGCCTATAATTTCGAACTCATATATGAATGTTGTGGGTTCTTTTTACAGTTCAAGGTTTCAAAAAAGTCATGAGGAGTTAATGGTCTCGCCAGTACCTGATGCTATCATCCTTTTAGGATATATAACAGGTGGTGTTATGAGGGCTTTCGTCGTAGGTATAGCAGTATATATAGTTACAATATTTTTTACAGAAATACCGATTTATAATTTGAGTCTAGTCATCCTTATCACATTCCTAACTGCATTTCTTTTTTCCACTGCTGGTTTTATAAATGCAATTTATGCAAAAAGTTTTGATGATATCAATATTGTCACAACCTTTGTATTAACCCCGCTAACTTATTTAGGTGGTACATTTTATTCTATAGATGCACTACCACAGATTTGGCAAGATATATCAATATTCAATCCTATTGCATACATAATAAGTGCTTATAGACTGGCTTTTTTAGGTATTGAAGAAACAAGTATAGTAGTCTCCATTGCTATCATAATAATTTTGATTTTTATTTTATTCTTTGCTGCATTAATGATATTGTCTAAAGGCATTGGAATAAAAAATTAGATCTCATGAAGTAGGGAAAGTCTAGATCATCTAGCGCTACCCCCGTAACGGTATAAAAGCCCGAACACCTGCATGATGAGAACCCATGAAACGGGAGGTTTCTATGATGGGAAAAATAAGAGTCATTGCTGTAATAGCAATGACAGTAATAATGCCATGTGCAGTCTTTGCTCAGAATGCATTAGAAACAATTGTTGTTACTCCAAATAAACAGCCCATGAAATTATTTGATACTCTGCTATCAGTTGATTTCATAAAGTCTGATGCTATACAAAAAAGAGGTTATAAAAATCTTGAAGAGATCTTAGGTCAATTTAGTTCAATAAGCATTGGTAGCAACGGTGGGTTCGGACAAACTAAATCAATTTTCATGCGGGGCACTGAGAGTAATCATACAAAGGTCCTACTAAACGGAGTTGAGCTCAATCCTGGGACCTTGGGTGTTCCATCTATACAACATATTTCTGTAGATATGATAGATAGAATTGAAATCAGTAAAGGGAGCATGTCAACGTTATATGGGAAAGATACAATTGGGGGAACTATAAATATAATTACTAAAAATAATTCGAAACGCAGTGTTAAGCTGACTTATGGGCGCTACAACACACATAACTTCTTTTTTTCTGATGGGATTACTCTAAATGAGCATAAAGTTCATCTAAATCTCTCAAGAAACACATCTAACTCATATAAAGCAAAGGTAGCTTCAAGTAAAAATCATAAATATCATAATACTAATCTAGATCTTAATTATGAGTATGGATTTGACGACAAAAATATAAAAATAAACTACTATAATAGCTCGGGAAAGACAGAATACGATAGTTTTGGGGCTAATCTCAGTCAAGACCATGTTGATAATCACCTCAACATGGAGTTTGTAAAATCATTCATCAAATCTGATTTATCATTTTTCTATAAACGAAAAGGTAATGAAATTAACCAATCTGCTGCTAGTGCTACCGATTTCACACATACAAAAGTGGATAGTTTAGGGTTAAGTTATACACTTTATCAAAATCAAACAGATTATATTATTACTGGTTTTGACTATACAGATGAGTCAATGTACGAATTATCTTATGGAACATCATTTAAGACAACCAATAAAATAAAAGAAATCTTTTTTTCTGGCACAAGAGCATTAAGTGAAAAATATGTGACAAATTTTGGCGTAAGACATATTAACCACTCTGTATTCAATGATTATTTAACGGGTAATTTTGGCTTAGGTTTTTATATCACTCCTAATTTAATAATAAGGTCATCGATTGGAAAATCTTTTCGAGCACCAGATGCAACAGATTTATTTGGATATGGAGGAAATGAGGATTTAAATCCAGAAGAGTCAGTAGCTTCAGAGATTGGATTAAAATATAAAATTGATGACCAGAGCTTTTTTAAGTTCACGGCTTTTAACAATAAAATTAAGAATCTAATTGAATCAGATGGCTCATCTATGCAAAATATTAATAAAGCTGAAATACGAGGTTTTGAGGTAGATTATGGTACAAAAATTAATCATGCAGATATTACGATGCAATATACATATCAAGAAGCGGATGATTTAACAAACGATACGCTTTTATCGAGAAGACCTCGTAATAAATTATCTATAAATTTGAGTCATGAAATTGATAATAAGCAAAATATTACTCTTCAGCTTGTGGGTGAATCTAAAAGAGATAATTCTATTTATGACTATAATAGGTTAGGTGGTTATTTACTGTCTCATTTAATGTATACAAAGACAGTTGGTGATATTAATGTAGGCATTAGAATCAATAATGTTTTTGATAAAAAATACAGATTAGCTCATAATTATAATACTGAAGGGAGAGGGTTATTTATTAGCTTATCAAATGGTTTTTAATTTTAAGTATTTTATATCATGTTACAAAATAGAAAAGAATCAATCACAATAATTATTTTTATCTTACTTCTAGTTCTAAGCAGAATAATAGTCGAGATACCAAACTTCACACCAACTGTTGCATTGATAATGTTTGCCTCTGTATTACTTAAGGATAAATTATCATTTATCGTATGTGTTATTTCTTCACAAATTATTAGCGATGCTTATTTAGGCTTTTATGATGGTATGCTTTTTACGTATTTAGCTTATTTAATTATTGGCTTTGCAACATCTGGATTTGTAAAAGAATTGAAATTTTCTAAAATATTATTTATGGCGGTTGTCTCGCCAATACTATTCTTTCTAATCACAAATTTCGGTGTATGGTATTCAATGGATTTGTATCAACCAAGTTTTGAAGGTCTTACCCATAGTTATGTTGCAGGTATACCATTTCTTAAAATGACTATGACAGCAACTATCTTATATAGTGTGACTATATATGTAATCTATAAATATATAATCCACATGCCAGAAAGTATTTTTAAATCTAGTAAGAAATAATTATTTAAATACCATCAGTATTTAAGCCGCCACCTGTCTGATATTCTGTAACTCTAGTTTCAAAGAAGTTCTTCTCTTTCTTAAGATCCATAATTTCTGACATCCATTCAAAAGGATTTGTTGCCCCTGGATATTGCTCAGGTAAGCCAACTTGCACTAATCTTCTATTAGCTATGAATTTGATATATTCCTCATAAAATTTTGCATTTATACCAAGAATAGGTTTAGGCATAGTATCATATGCATATCTAATTTCTAAATCTACACCTGTTTTGATTAAATCAATCATTTCGGACTGAAACTCATCTGTCCATAAATCAGGATTTTCAAGTTTGATTTGATTTATAACATCAATACCAAAATTCATATGCATTGATTCATCTCTGAGAATGTATTGAAATTGTTGCGCAACTCCAGTTAACTTATTTCTCCTGCCCATAGATAATATTTGAGTGAAGCCTACATAGAAGAATATACCTTCAAATACGACATAAAATGCAACTAAATCTCGAAGAAGTCTTTGATTATTTTCAAAACTTCCTGTTCTAAAACTTGGATCGCCTAAACTTTGAGTAAAAGGCAATGCCCATTCAGCTTTAGTTGCAACTGCAGGTATTTCTCTATACATGTTAAATATCTTACCTTCATCTAAGCCAAGTGACTGCACGCAATAAGTGTAGGCATGAGTATGAATAGCTTCTTCAAATGCTTGTCTTAGTAAATACTGTCTGCACTCTGGATTAGTTATATGCTTATAAACTGCTAATACTAAGTTATTAGCTACCAGTGAGTCGGCAGTTGAGAAGAAACCTAAGTTTATTTCAACTATTTTCCTTTCATCCTCTGTTAACCCTTTTGGATCTTGCCATAATTTGATGTCATCATGCATTGGAATCTCTTCAGGCATCCAGTGATTTGCTGATCCATTTAGATATTTTTGCCATGCCCATTCATATTTGAAAGGAATTAATTGGTTCAAGTCTGCCCTACAATTTATAATAGCTTTATCATCTACTTGTATTCTGCTAGCACCCTGCTCTAAATCTTCCATTCCAGTATATCCTTGTTCAGATATATTATTTGGAGTAACAGCAGTGGTACTACTTTTTTCTATTTCTTTAGTTTCTTGAATAACAGGAGCAGTTTTTGCTACTTCTGGTTTATTCAAAGCTTCTTCTATTGGATCGTCCCAGTTATACATTTTTATCACCTTTATTTATAATATGATGCCAACCATTTAAGGCGGCAGAATTCTTTTTTGCCTGCAATTCTTCTTTATTTCTATTCAAATCTGAAATGCTATATACAACAATTAACACGAGAGCAATTATTGTCGAAATTAAATATATCATTGGCATGCCTCACATTCAGGGTCATCAATCAAGCACTGTTTTGCTTCTGCTTGAGAATTACTAACTGCATTTAATTTTGATGCTTCATTACTACTTGTGCTTTTTTCTACATGTGTAGCGCCTAAGGACCTTAAATAATATGTTGTCTTTAATCCTCTTATCCATGCAAGCTTATAAGCACTGTCTAGTTTCTTACCATCAGTATCTGGTATATATAAGTTAAGAGATTGAGACTGATCTATCCATTTTTGTCTCCTAGCAGCTGCCTCTACTAACCATCTTGTATCGATTTCAAAACATGTTTGATAGATTGCTTTTAGATTATCCGGCACTCTACTGATAGATGTGAGTTGGCCGTCAAAATACTTTAAGTCTTTAATCATTACTTCATCCCAAATATTTGCTTCTTTAAAATCTTTAATCAAATATGGATTAATTACAGTAAATTCTCCTGATAAATTAGATTTCACATATAGGTTTTGATAGGTAGGCTCAATAGATTGGGCAACTCCACAAATATTAGAAATTGTTGCTGTAGGCGCTATTGCTAAAGTGTTGGAATTTCTCATTCCATTCTTTTTAATTTCTTTTCTTAATGAATCCCAGTCTAATGTTTGATCCATGTTTACATCAAGATACTTACCTCTGATTTGTTTTAAATTTTCAAGACTATCTATGGGCAATATACCTTGACTCCATAATGACCCATCAAAAGATTGGTAGGGTCCACGTTCTTTAGATAATTCCATAGATGAACGAATTGCATAGTAACTAATGTGTTCCATGCTTCTATCAGCAAACTCTACTGCTTCTTTAGATGCATATGGAATTCTTAATTTATATAGTGCATCCTGGAAACCCATTAAACCTAATCCTACCGGTCTATGCTTAAAGTTAGATGATTTTGCTTTATCAACACTATAATAATTATAATCAATAACATTATCTAACATGCGCATGGCGGTACGTATGGTAGACTCAAGTTTCTTCGTATTAAGCTTATTATTTTCATCAATGTGTGCTGCAAGGTTTACTGAGCCTAAATTACACACTGCTATCTCATCTTTAGATGTATTTAATGTTATTTCAGTACATAAGTTTGATGAATGAACTACTCCCACATGTTGTTGAGGTGATCTTAAATTACAAGGATCTTTAAAAGTAATCCATGGGTGCCCAGTTTCAAACAACATACTTAGTATTTTTCTCCATAAATCTTTAGCTTTTAGAGTTTTAAAGTTAGTAATTTTGCCGTCCTTGGCTTTTTGTTCATACAATTCATATTTTTTTTCAAACGCAGGTCCGGTTAAGTCATGCAAATCAGGACAATCGTTAGGTGAAAATAAAGTCCAATCCAAATCACTATGTAGTCGTTTCATGAATAAATCAGGTATCCAGTTTGCAGTATTCATATCATGCGTTCTTCGTCTATCATCACCAGTATTTTTTCTTAACTCTAAAAATTGCTCAATATCCAAATGCCAGGTTTCTAAGTATGCGCACATTGCACCTTTGCGCTTACCTCCTTGATTTACAGCAACAGCAGTATCATTTGCAACTTTGAGAAAAGGGATAACACCTTGGCTTTTGCCATTGGTTCCTTTAATGTATGACCCTAAAGCTCTCACTTGTGACCAGTCGTTGCCTAACCCACCGGCAAATTTTGATAACATAGCATCATCGCTTATACCTTCAAATATGCCCTTTAAATCATCAGGGAGTGTTGATAAATAGCATGAAGATAATTGCGGTCTCAGTGTTCCAGAATTAAATAGAGTTGGAGTACTAGACATGAAATCAAATGATGATAAAAGATTATAAAATTCTATAGTTCTTTTTTCTCTATCTTCTTCATTAATAGCTAAGCCCATAGCCACCCTCATAAAAAATGCTTGCGGCAACTCGAACCTTTCTTCCTTATGATGAATAAAATATCTATCATAAAGCGTTTGAAGTCCTAAATAGGTGAAAGAGAAGTCTCTGTTTGCGTCAATATGTTTAGATAGGAAATCTAAGTCATAATTTAATAATTCTTTATCGACAAGTTTAAGCGCGGTAGCTTTCTCTATATATGCTTTAAAATAAGACGGGTATATTTTAGACATTTCTTTTTTAGTAGGCGTGCTATTATCAAACTCTAAAAATGATAATGCTTCCTCATATGTACTACTCAATAATAATCTTGCTACAACATAAGAATAATTAGGATCTTTTTCTATTAATGGTCGAACGGATATTAAAATAGAGCTAGATAAATCTTCTTTTTTTATTCCGTCATATATATTCTTGTCAATCAAGTCGTAAACAGTTGCGGCAGAGACATCGCTTATGCCGCCACAAGCCTCATCAATAATTAACCTGAGTTTAGTAAGATCTAGAGCCTCACTAGTGCCATCATCAAGTAAAACAGCCTTGGTAATTGGCAAATCTTCAATGTCTTCTATTTGGTTTTTATTTCTTGCCTTAGATCTCTCTTCTCTGTATAAAACATACGACCTTGCCACATCTTGATAACCAGCTCTCATTATTGCTAATTCAACTTGATCTTGAATATCCTCTATATGTATAACTCCTCCTTCGGGAAATCTTCTTTTTATTGCCGTATCAACTTTATTGGCAAGTTTATCTACTTCGTTGTGAATTCTAGTTGATGCAGCAGCACTACTTCCTTCTAAACTTAAAAAAGCCTTTGTCATTGCTACTACAATTTTATCGAGATCAAATGAGGTAACCTTCCCATTTCTGCGCATAACCCTATACTTTCCTGGAATAGGCGCTAAATTGCTATCGGGCATCACGCTTTGGTTACTTATATCTGTTTGGACAGTGTCCTGTAATTCTTCAGTCATTTCAGTAATTCCTTATTCTTTCCTTGTGGGAAATTAAATTATAACACTAATTATTGTGGTTGTAATTATTTAGAAACACAATATCTTGTGTTTTTTTTGTTTACAACTTGTGGATAAGCTGTTTATAAAGTATATAAGAAATAAATAATATACTAATGATTATTACATTATGAGTGTAGCGATACCCAAAAGAGATATAAAACCAACGATATCAGTAATAGTTGTTAAAATTACACCGCCTGCTAGAGCAGGATCAATATTTAATTTAGATAATATCAAAGGTAAACTTACGCCGCTGACAGCACCTATAATTAAATTAATCATTAATGCAGATGCAATCACCGTTCCTAAGAAAAAACTATCAAACCATAGGTATACAGCCAGAGCAACAACAGTTGACCACAAAATACCATTGAGTATACCAATTGAAGACTCTTTGATAATTAGCAATCTTGAATTTGACGATCCAATTTGGTCGAGTGCTTGAGATCTTATCACTAATGCTAAACTCTGCATTCCTGCAATACCGCCCATGCTCGCTACTATAGGCATTAAGATTGCCAAAGCAACAACCTTTTCAATAGTTGCCTCAAATATACCAATTGCTGCTGCTGCCAAAATAGCAGTAACGAGGTTTGCGCCTAGCCATAAGGATCTTCTTTTAGTGCTTTGAATAATTGGGGCAAAGATATCATCGTCTTTGCTTAAACCTGCCATGTTTAGAACTGAATCATCAGCTTCTTCACGTATTACATCTACTACATCATCAACAGTGATCCTGCCTAGTAATATTCCATCTCTGTCAACTACTGCAGCTGAGACTAAATCGGCATTTTCAAATATTCTAGCTACTTCATGTTCATTGGTATCGGGATCAATAATATTATTGTCTTTAATCATAATCTCTGAAATAAATGTTTTTGTATCAGCTACTAGAAGGTCTTGAATGGGTACAAAACCAAAATACTTATTCATTATATCTGTTACGAAAACAATATCTGTTTGTTCTGGAAGCTTTTTTAGTCTTCTAAGATATTTAAGTAAAACTTCGACTGTAACATTAGACCGTACATTAATTGTATCTGTATTCATCAAACCGCCAGCTGTATCGTCAGGAAATGATAATACTTTGGCTAGTCGGTCTTGATTTTGTTTATCTAGACTATTGATAGTTTTACGTGTGAGATTCTTGGGCAACGATTGTATGATATCTGCCAGATCATCGGTATCAAGATTTTGTGCAATTAATGCTAAACCTTCTGGCCCATCCTTATCGATCAGTTCATCAAGAAGATTAGCTCTAATCTCTTCTGATAATTCTGCAAGTGTTTCACCTCGGTTATCATTTGATACCAATTTCCAAATCAAATCACGTCTGTTTCGAGGAGAGCCTTCAATGACATCTGCTATTTCAGATGGGTACAATGAATTAAGAAGATTACGGGCTCTAATAATCGCACCGCTATCTAACACTTCTGTTAATTCATCAAGCGTAATATTATTTTCAATTTTTTTATCCTCGTGCTCCATGCATATATTATCTACCTAAAAATAATACATTCCAAATTATTATTTGAAATACTATGGTTTTTATCTAGATTTTATGGATGAAGTTGAGGTAGGTCTAATTAACGGGAAGATTAATACACATACTTTTGTTAGCTAAACCCTAACCTCAACGAGATTAATGAGTCTTAGAAATCGTGTCTCAGGCCAATCATTGTTGAACTAATGTCGCCAACTACACCATCACCGGAACCTGCATCACTTTCAGAGTGACCGATATAAATTCTCGATGTTTTAGACAGTTTATATTGCATACCAATATTGTAACCATCTCTGTCGTATGTTGGTCCTTCACTAGCATCACTGTCAGAATAAGAATACTGAAGTGTCATTGGGCCAGATTTATACTGAATACCATACCAATCCACCTCACCATCACTATTTCCACCAGTAAATAGTTTGCTATCTAAACCAACATCCTCATGCATGTACCAAATTTTTACTTTACGTTTTCCTTCAAACTTAAATGTTTTAGTTAAAGTAAATTTCTCATTGTAATCTTGATTATTTGCCCCAGTAACACTATTGTCTTTGTTTCTAGCATAGACAATATCAAACCCTGGAATCATAAAGTTTTTGTATTCGATACCAAAACCGGAGTCTTTATTTGTTACAGTGTTATATTTTTCACCTACACCATAGATTACAGCGAATTTTAAATCACCTGTTTTGAGTTCATAGTATAGAGATTCTCTCCAATAAGAACTGTGAGACATTGAGCCTTGTGATATCATACGTGTATCACGAGCTTGTGATATTGTATCGTGTAAGATGTCATGCTTTGCCATAAATTTATATGGTGATTCCATAGAACCAAATTTAAATTGCCCGAAAGGCGTTAAAAAACCTAACCAGCCTTGTTTGAGACTGAAAGTCCTACAATCTTTAGCATCATTACATGAACTAGATGAGTCAGATGAAGATGTACCATCGCCTAAGTCTAATGCATATTCTACTTTATAGTTAACAGCATACCCGTTTCCAACAGATGATTTACCTTTCACGCCAAATCTTGCCATTCCTTCATTATCACGAAGCGATTGAATTTTTTGGTTATCAGAGTCAGAAGCATCAGCATTGTCATACTGAACCCAAAGTCTGCCATAAAAAGTAGCGCTTGATCCTTTCTTGCCAGATTTAGTTGCAGCGTGTACTTTCTCCGATGTGATTATCCCACTACTAAAACCAGCGAGTGGTAAAGCTACTAAACCTAAAAAGAAATATGTATATAATTTATTCATATAACCTCATTAATTTTTAACGTTTTAAATTCAGTCTTCCCTGAACTTTAGTGATATTGTACCTTTACTAAAGGCATATATATCTTAAAGTTATATTAAAGATTTTGTTAAGAAATATTGCAGATTTATTACAACTATTTAGTAAGCCTAATTCTCACTATCAAGCGAGTAACCTGAAGAACGTATTGTTCTTATTACCTTGCATTCTTCTGTTGTACTCAGTGCTTTACGAAGTCTTCTTATATGAACATCAATAGTACGATCTGTGATATAAACATTTGTTCCCCAAACAGCATCTAGTATTTGCTGCCTGGTATAAACTCTTCCTGGATTCTGCATAAAAAATTCAAGTATTCTATATTCTCTTGGTCCAAGTTTAGTCTCTTTATCACAACAATAAACTCGATGCATATCTGTATCCATAACAATGTTTGCATAAGATAATTTGGAGCTAGTTGTACGCTCAGAAGTTCTTCTTAATAGTGCTTTTATTCTCGCAATTAATTCTTTGGGACTAAAAGGTTTAACTAAATAATCATCTGCTCCTGTATCAAAACCAGATATCAAATCATCTTCTTCGCCTTTTGCTGTTAGCATTATTACTGGAATCCTCTGAAGCTCTTTATTTGATCTGATAAATTTACAAATCTCGATACCTGAAATATCAGGAAGCATCCAATCTAATAAAATTAAATCAGGTTTGACTTTCTGAATCTTCATCATACCTTCGTATCCATTCATAGAATGTTCGAATTTATATCCTGCAGATGTAATATTATATTCTAGTAAAGATACTAAAGACTCTTCGTCTTCAATTGAAAAAATAGTTTTCACTAATCTGGTTCGCCTTTTGGACGCGGTGTGGATAGAGTTTCGCCAACAATTGCATAGTATACTTCTTCAGCGATGTTAGTTATGTGATCTCCGGCCCTTTCAATAGTTTTTATCGTGAATAGTAATTTTGTATCCATTAAGGTTTTAATCTTATTAGGTTTATTACGGATATCCTCGATGATATGATTATAAGTAAGCGTATAGTGTTTATCTATTAATGCATCAGCATTTCTAACTTCAACTGCTTTATCTTTGTTTTTTGAAACATATGCATCTATCACTTTTTTTAGCTGCCCTTGAACCATAACTATCATCCTTAGGATTTCATTTTTGATCTCTGCTGGAGGTATATCTTCTAGTGCCTGAATTCTCAAAGAGACATTTTTGCAATAATCACCAAGCCTTTCTAGGTCTGTTGAGATTTTAAGAGCAGCCAAACCTTCTCTTAGATCAATAGCCATTGGGGATCTCAGGGTTATAAATGTAATTACCTGATCTCTAATTTTTCCATCAAACGCATCTAGCTTAGGTTCATTATCCAAAACATCTTCGACTGTAGAAGCTGAACCTGTATCGACAATATGATGAAGCAACTTATACTGCTCTTCAACTAAAGTGGCCATTTTAATTATTGATCTTCTAATTGATGCGATATCATCATCGAAAGAAGACACTATATGGTCATTGTATTCTTTCATCTTCTGCTCCTATGTCTGTAAAGTATATCAAATAACATCATTTTTAACCAATTCTACCCGTAATGTAATCTTGTGTTTTAGCATGTTCAGGATTAGAAAAAATATTTTTTGTCAGACCTGTTTCTATTAATTCACCCATGTGCATGTAGGCAGTTCTATTTGATACTCTTGCTGCTTGCTGCATTGAATGTGTAACTATTACAATCGTGTATTTTTCTTTTAATTCTTCGATTAATTCTTCTATCTTTGCCGTTGCGATAGGGTCTAAGGCAGAACATGGTTCATCCATTAAAATTATTTCTGGGTTCACTGCTAATGCTCTAGCTATACATAATCTCTGTTGCTGTCCACCAGAAAGTCCAGTGCCAGGTTCAAACAATCTATCCTTAACTTCATTAAATAGACCTGCTTTTTGAAGACTAGATACTACAATCTCATCTAAATCTTCTTTTGTATTAAACATGCCATGCAAGCGTGGCCCATAAGCAATATTATCGTATAGGGATTTAGGAAAAGGGTTTGGCTTTTGAAATACCATCCCGATTCGTGTTCTCAGGCTAACAGGGTCAGTTGACGGGTCATTTATATCTTGACCATCTATCATGATTTGTCCTGAATATTTACATATATCAATAAGATCATTCATGCGATTAAAGCATTTAATTAATGTGGACTTTCCACAACCGGACGGCCCGATTAATGATGTAACTTCATTAGCATAAATGTTTAGATTTATATCAAATAAGGCTTGTTTTTTTCCATAAAAAACATTTAGATTCTTTGCTGATATTTTAAGTTCCTGTGTCATATAAGCTCCTTGTTACCATTTTTTCTCTAATTTTTTTCTTAGATAAACGGCCGTAATGTTTAAAAAAAATAAAAATAAAAGTAATACCATAATTGCTGCTGATGTTCTCTCAACAAATGCTCTTTCTGGGCTGTCTTGCCAGAGAAATATTTGAACAGGTAAAGCCGTTGCAGCATCCATAGGGCTACTTGGTATATCAACAATAAATGCAACCATACCAATCATTAATAATGGAGCTGTTTCTCCTATCGCCCTAGCCATTCCTATAATCGTCCCTGTTAAAATACCTGGCATAGCAAGAGGAAGTGTAAAATTAAAGATTGTTTGAATTTTACTAGACCCAAGGCCAATCGATGCTTCTTCTATAGATGGGGGAACAGATTTAATAGCTGAGCGTGAAGCTATAACAATTGTTGGCAGAGTCATTAAACCCAGCGTTAAACCGCCCACAAGAGAAGCTGATCGTGGTAAATCAAAAAAATTAAGAAATATTGCTAAACCAAGTAAACCAAAAACGATGGAGGGCACTGCTGCCAGATTATTAATATTAGTTTCTATAAGATCTGAAAATCTATTTTTAGATGCTAGTTTTTCAAGATATACAGCAGTCAGTATTCCGAGTGGGAAAGAAGTGATAAAAGCGATCAATATTGCATAAAAAGAACCATAGATCGCACCTAAAATACCAGCTAGCTCTGGATCTCTACTATCAGATGATCCTAATAGATATTTGTTGTATTTTAATTCTATAAGGTTCATATTTTTAAACATATCAATGTAGATCATTTGAGAAGATTGGATTCTGCCAGCACTATTTCCTTTTCGTTTAACTGTGCCCTTAAAATACATATCTACATCGTCAGACGCTAAGAAATAATAATACCCGTCAATTTTTTTTCCATCATAATTATCAAGCATTTCTTGAAATTCATAATATGCACCGTTACTAAATAGAGAATAAAGATTCTTCTTTTCTTTTCTGGTTTTAGCATCAGGAAACATTACTCGTAAATTTCGTTTAAGTTCTCTCCTCGGGTCTAAATTAGAAACATCCGAGTTAGCTTCAATTTGAATCTTTACTCCGATATATGTTTGGTTGAATGCGGTAATACCCGTTGAGAAAATTTTAAAAAGAAGAATCATCAATAAAAAAATTGCAGTCGCTACAGCCAAAATTCCATAGAACTTAAACCTTTTTTCACTTTGATTTCTTTTAATAATACTATTCATATTGCTCTCTGTATCTATTAACGATTGTTAAAGAGATAATATTTAAAATTAATGTTAAAAAAAATAAAACAAAAGCTAGTGCAAAAGCAGATAGTGTTTTGGCGCTATTAAATTCTTGGTCTCCTGTTAGTAGACCCACTATCTGGACGGTCACAGTTGTTACAGCATTAAATGGGTTTGCCGTTAAATTAGCAGCGAAACCGGCAGCCATTACAACTATCATGGTTTCCCCAATCGCTCTTGAGAAAGCCAATAAGAAACTGCCTGCGATACCATGAAATGATGCTGGGATAATAACTTTATTGGTTGTTTCTGATAAAGTTGCTCCCATTGCTAAAGAACCCTCTTTTAATGACTGAGGGACTGCAGAAAGAGCATCATCAGCTAATGATGCTACAAACGGTATTATCATAATGCCTAATACGGACCCTGCTATTAGAGCACTTTCGGAACTAAAGTTATCGATATCAAAAAATATACCCATTTCACGAAAAAAAGGGCCTACTGTTATTACTGCAAAAAACCCATAAACCACAGTTGGAATTCCTGCTAATACT